>Ga0308157_10000711_pt1 | contig 93192 bp, 102 predicted proteins | sample PhyBR1_FD_201035 | JGI IMG/M metagenome (GOLD analysis project Ga0308157, IMG submission 201035) | Phyllosphere microbial communities from UC Gill Tract Community Farm, Albany, California, United States - DLSLB.R1 | ecosystem: Host-associated > Plants > Phyllosphere > Unclassified | place...
TTTTACAGCCTAAACACCAAATATTTGAAACTGCCTACTTAAATTATATTAAAGGCGGTTTGGCTTTTTTAGAAAGTGATTATGCAACCGCTAAAGATTATTTTGAGACCGCCTTACCTATAATACAAAAAAACGGTGATTTTACCAATGAACATGTTATTTACCTTTATTTGGGTAAAATTGCGTGGAACCAAAATCAAAAAGCTAAAGCAGTTACCTATTTTTATAAAATAGACCAGCTTTTTAAAGATAAGAAGTTTTTAAATTACGAACTGCGTGAAACCTACGAGTACCTTATTACTTATTACAAAGAAACCGAACAGCCACAACTACAGTTAGAAGCTACCGAAAGAATGATTGCCTTAAATCGTCAGTTTGAAAAAGAACAGCACAATATTACTAAAACCTTGCACAACGAACTGGATACCAAAAAACTGGAAACAGAGCGAGAGCAACTCCACAAACAATTAAAAAGTAATAAAAACACTTACGGTTTCTGGTTAAGTTTGTTAGGTGCAGGATTACTGGTACTTACTGCCTACTCTTTGTGGCAAGACAAGGAGAAGAAAAAGTTTAAAACAAAATTTGAAGGTCTATTACAAAAAATTCAATCTGAAAGAAAACCTGAAACGGTTTTACAAGATGCTAATAAACAAGAATTCAATTTAGAAGAAGAAATAAGTTTAAAAGAGGGTACAGAGAATCAGCCTGAAATAGACGCTACAAAAGAGGCATCCATTCAAGACAGTAAAAGTGTCGCTGCAAAAGCAACCGAAAAAAGACTATTAAAAGAGTTGGAACGTTTTGAGAAAGAAAAAGGTTTTTTAACCACAATAAAATTAGATGATCTGGCAAAAGAATTTGGGACAAATCGTAATACATTATCTGCACTTATCAACGAGTATAAAGGCAACTACAATACCTATATAAATAAATTACGTATTAACGAACTGCTTAAAGATTTAACAGATCAGCCGCAAATCCGTAAGTTTAATATTAGCGAACTTGCCGAGATGTATGGTTTTGCAAACGCAAAAACATTAAGCAACCAGTTTAAAGCAGAAACCGAACTAACGCCATCGTACTTTATAAAAGAACTAGAGTTAAGGGATTTGAAAAATAATAAATAAAGTATTATGTAAAAAGTATCAATTACAAGCCTAACTGAATAGTTTTTCTACCGCTATAGATAAAGGCGAAGTAATCATGAAAACTAAAACAAATAGTTACGCTTGAATAAAAATCTTTTTTTATTATGTTCTAAAATTTATTCTACATTTTGAAATCATAAATCTTCTAATTCTAGCCTCGGTATAAAATCGGCTAAATAATGTCTTATAAGCTAACTAATCGCGGTTCGACACTTCGGCAAACTCAGTGACCTCAGGCTCACCGACCACCCGATCAGCTTGCGCTCTATTACGTCAAAGGCTTTATTTTACATCTTGGAAGCCGTGAACCTTACGGTTTCGTCTGTTCAACTATTCCCGATACTCGGGACAGGCTACCTAAAAGCTCATACCGCTATAGATCTGTGCGGATTGAAATATTGGGTTTATAATAAAAATGATAGTTCAACATTGAATTGTATAAATGAGGTAAGATATTTAGACATATTATAACGCAAATATGCATCTAAAGTATTTGTGGTAATTATTATTTATCTACCAAGCTGTATATCAATTATTTTTTTACTAACCTTTTCATTGTAAAGATCAGAAACAAGAGAACTACCATATTTATCGGATAAAGCTGATCGCTTTTTATAAATACCTTTTTGGAGCTGTTCGTATTTATGATGCAGCTCGTACATAATTTCATATTCACTTACGGCTTCTTCAACAGTTTTAAACTTACTTTGATCTATTCTTGTAACAATCCACGTTTTAAAGTCTTCTTTTGTTTTACCATAATCTTTAGGTAGTTTTGCAGCAAATTTAAAGCCACGATCCATGTAGGCATTGTATTCTGCCGAAGTATATAACTTTATAGCTTCTGTTTTCAACTCTTCAAATAATTCATCATTTAATACTTGTTCTTGATCATTTTGTGCAAATGAATTCTGAAAGAAAAGAGCACAATAAGAAAATACAATTATTTTAATTAACTTTTTCATAATTGATTTTTTGACGTTATGTATGTAAAACGAATATGAAGAGGAATTTATTACCTGAAAACTATTTTATGAAAGAATGATTTGCAAACCCATGTTCCAAAAACAATTTATATACCCGCAATTTTTTGAATGGCAATCTAAAATTTAAATACCGCCTTGGATTTGTGTAGGTTGATTATTATGTTTTTTGATTTTAAGGGGGATGAACAAGGGAATAAAAAAAGTTATTATATTCGTTAATGATTAAGTTGACCGTAATATTAAAACCACAATCCATAGAAACAAAATATGAAGAAATTAATACCTTTTATACTAATAATAATGACATTAAATTCTTGTGTTTTAGGAATTACGGGGGCTCCTCACAAACATACTTATAAAGAAATTAACGGAAATAGTGAGTTAAATTTAAACGTTCATTGTATGTATATGAATAAAACATTTGAAATAAGAAATGCTGATCCGAACGATTCACTTTATATTAAATCTGCAAGTTTCAAAAATCCGAATGAAATGAAATCTTTAAATGGTAAAGTAACACCTGACTCAATAAGACATTACAATTGGCAAATTTTAGATGGGAAATATCATAAAAATTTAATGAATGATACAATTGAAATAATAAAGATAACAAACCAAAATTATCAAAAAAAATATATATTCATTGCTGATTCTAAGAAGAATTAAAAATAATATTACAGTTAACAATGCTTTATCTCACTGTTTCAATTTTTTATGGTTTCGATGAAAGCCTAAAATTCACGTTTTCTGCTTCTGTAAAATTTGTATTTTACTTGCAAGTCTCGGCTTCGGTTTGCCCGCCATCGCCAAGTCCCAAAACATTAGCAGAAACCCTACCAACGGCCCACAAAACCAGCGACAGCGAACTAATTTACACGATTTCTAAATTCACTCGGGCTTACACCTAAAACCTTTTTTACATACCTGGTAAAAAACGAACGGCTCGAAAAATCCATTTCATCGGCAATTTCTGAAATATTTAAGTCTTTGTTTTGTAATAGGAGAATTATACGTTCTTTGGTGTATCGCTTTATCCATTCAGAAGCGGTAATTCGGGTATTGACTTTGCAAATGTAATTGAGATATTTGGGTGTAATGTTTAGCTTATCGCTGTAAAATTGAACCTCTCGTTCTTTCATACAATGTTGCTGAACTAAATACAAAAAACGTTCGTACAAAGTTCCGCTTTGCAAACTTCGTTTTTTCCTGTCGAGTTCATCTTCAAAAATATGCCACATTTCTAATAAGAAAATTTGCATTTGGAGCTTCAATATTTCTTCATAAAATCGGTGTTTTATTTCTTGCGATTTATCGTACAACAATTGAAAATTTTTTAAAATCCTTTCTTTGTCGTCCTTCTCTGGATGTAAAATCGGATTTTCTTTAGAATGAATGTAACTGTCAATACTTGCGTTTGCACTCGGTAAATTGTTGGTCAATAAATCTTTTTCCACAAACAATATTGTCGCTTTAAAATTAGATGAAAAAGATAAATCCGAAATCGAAAGTCCAGCCAACCAAAAGATAAATTCGCCTTTTTTACAATGGAAATGGCGACCATTGAAATTAAAATTCACCGCTCCACTTTGACAATAAATATGTGTATGAAACAGAGTTTGAAAATCTTCTGGAAATTGAGCTGTTGATGCAGTTTTGTACAAGATTATTTTTTGATTTTCTAACATTTTCTTTCAATTAAAAACTCAGTGAACAAAAATAGGTAATATTTGACATTAATTGCGCTATAATTGTAACAAAACACCTTTAAATTTCTTTTAATTTTGATTTATTAAATTAATAATAATGCAAGGAAAGGATATTTTTGAAAGATTGCGAAACGGAGAAACCATTTCTTCAAACGATGCTGAAGCATACAAAATGCGTGAAGCTTCTTTTGCTACAAAAAAACTTGTGGTTCAAATGAATAATGCAATTGAACCTGAAGAAATAAGAAACTTTTTAAGCCAAATTACTGCAACTGAAATCGACGAAAGCGTTACGATTTTTACACCTTTGCACATCAATTATGGCAAACACACGAAAATTGGTAACAACGTATTCATCAACTTCGATTGTGTGTTTTTGGATTTAGGTGGAATAACTATTGAAGACAATGTACTGATTGCTCCGAAAGTAAGTTTGCTTTCCGAAGGTCATCCGCTTAATCCGAATGAAAGACAATCACTAATTCCAAAGCATATTCACATCAAAAAAAATGCGTGGATTGGCGCCAATTCGACCATTTTACAAGGTGTAACGATTGGAGAAAATTCTGTGGTAGCAGCAGGTTCGGTAGTTTCTAAAGATGTTCCTGACAATGCAGTGGTAGGCGGAATACCGGCGAAAATTATTAAAGAAATTAAATCATTATAAAATGAAAATAACCGCAGCAGTTATAATGTGTTTTGCTTGCATTTCTCTTTTTGCTTGCAGTAAAGATGATGACACAAATCCAATCCAAAATAATGGCACTACGAATAATAATCCTTCAACCAGTAAAATGAAAATTACAGTAGGCACCGCAGTTTTTACCGCAACCTTGTATGATAATCCGAGTGCAAATGTGTTCAAAGCGCTATTCCCACTTACCATCAATATGACGGAATTAAATAACAACGAAAAGTACTTCGACTTACCCAACCCACTTCCAACAAATGCTTCCGTTGGTGGCGATATAAAAGCAGGCGATCTAACGCTTTACGGAACAAATACTTTGGTGTTGTTTTACAAAAGTTTAAACACCTCATACAGCTATACAAAGCTTGGCTATGTTGATAACCCAACCGGACTTGCAACGACACTGGGCAATGGAAATGTAGTTGTAAAATTTGACAATAATTAAATATAAATCAATATGAAATATACTATAAAAATAGTTGCAATAATAATGTTTTTGTCAATTACCACACTATCGTGCAACAATAAAAATCAGGAAAAAATGAAAACAGATACAAATGAACTAACAGAAATTTTCCCTAAAGGCAAAAAAGGCTCGGAAGATTTATTTACCGGAAATGCTTACAATATTGGTTTGGTAGAGGCAGATACCACTTTAACTACAGTAGTTGGAAATGTATATTTTGAACCTGGTGCAAGAAGCAATTGGCACAGTCATCCGGCTGGTCAGATTTTAATTATAACTGATGGAATTGGCTACCATCAAATAGAAGGCCAACCCATTGAAATTATAAAAAAAGGAAGCGTTGTAAAATGTCCGCCCAATGTTCGTCATTGGCACGGAGCCAGTACTGATGTGGGTTTACAGCAGTTATACATTGTTCCGAACACCGAAAAAGGAATAGTGAATTGGAATGAGGCGGTAACGGATGAGCAATACTCAATTAAAAAAACAAAATAAATTATATGAAAAATATAGCAATTATTGCAATTGTATTTCTGATGACCATCGGACAATCATTTGCACAAAATAAAAATTTAAAGAAAATGGATACATCAAAAGAACATTATACATTTCAATCAAGTAATAAAGTTACCCGTCAAAAAGTATCTTTCAATAACCGTTATGGCATCACGCTTTCAGGCGATTTATATCTTCCTAAAGATGTAGGAAATGAAAAATTGTCGGCACTGGCAATCAGCGGACCTTTCGGTGCTGTAAAAGAACAATCATCAGGTTTGTACGCCAATCAAATGGCGGAACGTGGTTTTGCCGTTGTAGCATTCGACGCATCTTACACGGGCGAAAGCGGTGGCCAACCGAGAAATTTGGCTTCGCCAGAAATTAATACTGAAGATTTCAGTGCTGCAGTTGACTTTTTAGGACTTCAGAAAAATGTGGACAGGGAAAAAATCGGCATCATCGGAATTTGTGGTTTTGGTGGATTTGCCTTAAACGCTACTGCAATAGACAAACGCATCAAAGCTGTTGTGGCTTCCACAATGTACGATATGACAAGAGTGATGTCGAAAGGTTATAATGATGCCATAACATTGGAACAACGCACACAAACTTTGGAACAATTAGGCGAACAACGCTGGAAAGATACCGAAGCAGGAACATTTGCTTATGGTTCAGAATACAATAAAGCGCCGAAAGATGATGACCCACAATTTGTAAAAGAATATTACGATTATTATCGCACACCAAGAGGCTATCACGAACGCTCGGTAAATTCAGGAAATTCCTGGACGGCAACTACGCCGTTATCATTTATGAATATGCCCATTTTAAGTTACATCAAAGAAATTTCGCCAAGACCGCTTTTGATTATTGCAGGCGAAAAAGCACATTCAAGATATTTTAGCGAAACCGCATTTCAAAATGCCAACGAACCGAAAGAATTAGTCATCGTTCCAAATGCGGTTCACGTAGATTTATATGATAAAATTGATGTAATTCCGTTTGACAAAATGGACACTTTTTTTAGAACAAGTTTGAAATAAAAGATAGCGAAAAGAAGGGCACCAGCTAACAAGGTATCGGCAAAAGCAGGGCTGATGTGCAAACTTCAGCTTTTGTGCTTATATTAAACTTCTGTACATTAGCCGAACGGTAGTGCTTCGATTGCCCTGCCTTCGCCAATACCCGAAACGTTTAGCGGTAATGCCAGAATGGTCAAATAAAGTAACTATAAAAGATTTATTACAATATTCCAGTGGAATACCTGATGTAAACTGGAGAAAAATTAAAAGTAACAAGGATATTGACAATAGTAATTCTGCAATAATTAAAATAGAAGATTATAAAAAAATGGTTTATGATTTTGTTGACAAAGTAGAAGAATTTTATCAATCAAGTCTTCCTAAAATTTTACCTAAAGACGAGTTTGAACTTGGAGCATACGAAGAAATTTGGGAGGAGTGGCGTGAATTAAGAAATAAATAAAAAGCAAGTTAGTTTAACAGACGTTTTACACTTGCAAACTTTGTATAAAGTTTACGTATTGTGATTCGCAAGAATTTTTATCTTTAACAGAAATAAAATCAAAAAGTACATAATGAATTATTCAAAATAATATGACAAGCGATAAACAACTGACACATATTAGCAAGTTTTTAAGTTTGGTATTAAGACACCAACCTGAAACAATTGGTATTCAACTTGACAAAAATGGCTGGACTGACGTTAAAGAATTAATTGAAAAAGCAAATGACAATGGTATAAATTTGGACCGAGATACACTTAACCATATTGTTGCGACAAATTCAAAAAAGAGATTTGCTTTTAATGAAACGCATGACAAAATAAGAGCAAGTTAAGGACATTCAATAGATATTGAACTAGGCTACGAGAGCCAGAAACCACCTGAAATTCTATATCATGGAACAAGCGAAAATCAGTACAATCAATAATTGACAAAGGACTTGAAAAACAAAGCAGACAGCATGTTCATTTAAGTAGCGACATTGAAACAGCAATTAAGGTTGGACAAAGACACGGAAAGCCTTTTGTATTTAAAGTACTTGCTGAACAAATGTATACCGACAATTTCCAGTTTTTCATTTCTGACAATGGTGTTTGGCTGACTGAAAATGTACCTGCAAAATATTTGAAACGGAATGACCAATAGAATAATAAAAGCAGGTAATAAACATGGCGTTATCTCAACGTTGCTATTTTTTTGTTTCGATGATTGCTACGCAGATGATATAACCGTTTTGTACTTTGGTAGAAATTTGTATTTTAGTTGAAAGTTTGGGCTTCGAAATCCGACGCTATGCTAAGTAACGAAACGTTAGTGGAAACTCTAAAAAACAGACAGTGAAACTATTCAATTTCATAAAAAAACAACCTAAATCGGACTTATCACCTGAGCAAACTATTAGACGTTTGCTTGACTATATGCCAGACTATTATAAAACGCAGAGACAGTTTATTAATAGCGTTGAGTTTTTAGAGAACAGAGAATGGGAACTTGCAATTGACAGCTTAATAGAACTTGCAGATGAAACGGGACACTATTTTTCTGAAGAATTTTGGCTTGGCCTTGCAAATTCTGCGGACAAAATGAACCTGACAGACAAAGCAAATTATTGCATAAAACAAATCAAGCGAAACGAAGATGAGGTAAAATCAAAGACACCATTTGGTTGGACAACTATAAAATTTAACGACACGCATTACCAACATCACATTTCGGAGAAACTTAAAGAAGAATGGGCAACCGAAAGGCGTAAAAATGATAATATTGAGGAACTACTAAAGAAAGAAGGAGTACATTTAAAATCACACACACGAGGTGGATTTTTATACATTACTGACAACAGAAAAATTGCTGAAGTTGAATTTGAATTAGGAATTAACCGACTTATCCTGTATTTCAACAGTTTGACAAATTGGTCATTGCCGACAAAGGAACGACTAACGGCTGACGAAAAACAGAAAATAAAAATTGATATTGAGAACTGGGCGACAAGAACAAAAAACGCAATTGAATTTGAAGACTGAAAGAAGAGCGCATTTTAATCAGTTTTTAAAATACAATTATCTTACTAAAAAAATAAGAATTTTTATCTCTGTAATCGATCTAATCACTATCATTAAACTTTATCTATATTCGATCCATTAAAATCAACCCGTGCAAACACCCCTCGCCCTCCTACTCCTTTGCATCCCTCTAATTGCTATTGTTGTGATCCGGCATCGATCAGCAAAGAAAAAATATGAGCACCCTGACTATCTTCACCTCTTGAAACAATAAAAACGTTTATTGAAGAGGTAAACAGTTTAAACGATTATGTTACCTGGGTAGTACGAGACGGTATTAAAACCAGATATGTGTTGGCAGGGCGATATTTTAAAAACAAAATCAACTACTACAAAAAAGAGCTCGCAGTAAAAGAGTTTAATGCTATTTACGGAGATTGGTATGAATACATAAAACAGTACAACCAAGACTATGTATCAGCCCAAAAAGAAAAACTGGAGGGGTATTTTAACGATATAGAAGGTAAGACACTGGACGACCAGCAACGGACGGCGATTATTACAGACGAATATTCGAACCTGATCATGGCCGGAGCGGAATCGGGCAAAACACTGACCATATTAGGTAAAGTGCAGTATTTTGCTTAATTTGAAATAGGTTTTGTATTTGGAAGATTATGCAAATCCGAAAATAGGGCTTAATTTAGTTTCAAACTGCTTGTAGCGCGAGAACGTTATTGGCAAGCATAAATGACGACCTAAGAAATGACAAATATCATTTCAGACTAGTCTAGAAACCAATATCTTTGACAAAAAACTAAAAAATGACTGCAACCAAAGACATTAAACCAGCAAAACTTTGTTTTGAGCATATTGGCGGGAAACTTGGCGAGTTATTGTTAGAAACATTTATTGAGAAAAAATGGATAGCTAAAGATAAGCCCATAAATAAACATTTTTATATCACGGAAAAAGGGCAAAAAGAATTTACTAAAATGGGACTTGACCTTTCTCAAATAAAATCCGAAAAATTATGAGCATAATTAGTAATTACGACAATTTCTTTTTGCCATCAGACAACTTAGACTCTGCTAAAGAATTTTACAAAAACAAACTCGGACTTGATATTAAGTTTGACTTTTCGGAAATGGGAATGATTGCTTTTAAAGTTGGCGATAACGAGCCTGCTATCATTTTGCGCAAAGACGAAAATATAAAACCTGCAATTTGGTTTACTGTTGACAATGTCCATAAAGCGTATAAAGAACTCAAAGAAAAAGGAATTGACTTTTTAAGTGAGCCTTTTGAAATCCATACTGGAATTAGCGTTGAATTTAATGACCCGTTTGGCAACAAATTGGGATTAACAGATTATACAAAAATGCCTAAAAGTAGCGAACAATAAAATTGAAAGTGGGAAATACAAATAGACAAGTGTGCTATCTGCTAACACGATTTTGGTAAAAGTGTTGGCTCAGTGCTCTTCAGGCCTAATTAAAGTTAATAAGCGTCTGTTGTATTTATTAACGTTTGTGATAAGCCTGCCCATCGCAAATGTGCCAATCGTGAGTAACAGGGATAGCGGGCGACAGAACAGGCATAAAAATACAATGGAAATGGCAGTACCGAAAGAAAAGTACGAATTACAAAAAGCGATAGTTGACAACTACAAAAAGTTGACAAACGAATTTGCTAACATTCCAATTCACCTAACCAATAAAAAAGAACTTGAAGGGCATTCAAAAAACACGCTAATGAGTATCAAAAACCTTGTTGCTTATCTTGTTGGTTGGGGACAATTGGTTTTGAAGTGGAACGACAGGAAAAGTAAAGGACTTGAAGTTGACTTTCCAGAAACAGGTTTTAAATGGAATGAACTGGGACTACTTGCACAAAAATTTTACAATGACTACGAGAAAGATGACTTCAAAACCCTTACCGAAAAACTTGACAAGACGACAAACGAGATATTGAAATTAATTGAAAGCAAAACGAACGTAGAACTTTATGAAATGGCTTGGTATGACAAATGGACTTTTGGAAAAATGATACAGCTTAATACTTCTTCACCATTCAAAAACGCAAAGGACAGAATACGAAAATGGAAGAAAACGAAACAATTGAACTGACAAGAATGCCAGCCACTAACTGCGTGTATAAAAATAGTGGTTCAGTACTAAATCAAGGTTCTGTTGTTTTGATAAAAGTGCGTACAAAACTGAAAGTGAAATGCTTTATATTTAGTTACTTCTTATACCCGCAAAACGTTAGCGTCAAGTGTAAGACAACCGAGCGCAACAGACACAACACAATGGCGATAGAATGAATTTAGACACTATAAAAAAATATTCCCTTAACTGTTTTCTCTTGACACTACCAATTATGGCATGGAATATTGCCTTGACAAATAAATTGCCCAAAGACTTTCAACCCGATATATTTTGGAAAGACATTCCGGCTTTGTTGACATATGCTGAAAATATTTCAAGGACATTGATTTTCATGCTTACTTTACTGATGCCTCTAAGTATTTCAAGCGTTAAACAGAAACGGGGACTTATTTTATATGTAGGTGGGACAATATTATATTTTGTCTCTTGGCTTGTCTTGATTTACTTTCCTGACAGCAGATGGAGTAGTAACGTCTTTGGATTTATGGCACCTGCATACACTCCATTGTTATGGCTAACAGGAATCGGACTGATTGGAAATTCATTTTATTTCAATCTGCCCTATAGACGTTGGTTTTTTATTTTGACTGCAATCATATTTCTGATGTTTCATAATTTCCACACAATGACATTATATTTCAGGACTCATTAATTGACCATGAGACAAATAAACGTAAGAAGTCTTTAAGTAAACCTATACTAGGACAAGGCATATTGGTTGATAATAAAGTTGTGTGCAATTTTTCCAGACTAGGATTAAACATCATAAACTACGAAATGAAAAGTTATTATTAAAAATATCGCATTATATTTATCTCAATAAAGAAACACTTTTTAACAACTAAAATATTAGACTCATAATGACAATAATAAGAAAAATGGAAAACAAAGATGTTACGTTTTTAGCTGAAATTTGGCTAAATACATCTTTAAAAGCTCACGATTTTATATCTAAAGAATATTGGACAAATAACAAATCTTTAATGATTGAAAAATATCTTCCAAATTCAGAAGTTTATATAGCAGAAGAAACTGATACTATTTTAGGATTTATTGCATTAAGCGAAAATTATATTGCATCAATTTTTGTTGATATAGAACAACAAGGAAAAGGAATTGGGACTTTACTTTTGAACTATGCTAAGAATATACGAACGGAATTGAAATTAAACGTTTATCAAAAAAATGATAAAAGTGTAAACTTTTATAAATCCCAAGACTTTATAATCTTATCAGAATCAACTGACAAACCGACTTTAGAGAAAGAGTATGTTATGCAATGGAATAATTCTAAAAAATAAAGCTGCACACAACAAGGGTTTATCTCATCGTTGTTATTTTTTATGGTTTCGATGAAAGCCTAAAATTCACGTTTTGTGCTTCGGTAGAAATTTGTATTTTAGTTGAAAGTTTCTGCTTCGATATGCCCACCATCGCCAAGCCCCGAAACGTTATATAGCATTTTAGAAGAGGGAAATTGTTTTTATTTAGTGATTGCCAAGAAATGATTGTACTATAATATTTTTGATCATTATATAGAACACATTGACAGCACAATTATAAAAGCCACTACGTTAGGATGAAAATAGATTTGAATATTTTTGAGAAAAAAGAAGTCGAGAGAATAATTAAAACAGATAAAGCAAAGTACATACTTTTAACATTATGGGAGCTTTTGCTAATGGGATGCGTTGTATATATACAATATTTTTTAAGAGCTAAAGAAACAGCTTACTCAGACACAGAGACATTTTTACTGGGTACACTTCCCAGCCTGTTTGGTGCTGCCGCATTTGTTTCGGTATTATTTATTTATCACAAAATATACACTATGCTGTCTGGAAGATACAAATTAAGACATAGCATCATTTTTTCGTTTGTATTTACTTTTTTTGGATTTTTACTATGGGAAATTATACGGATGGGACTTTACCCATTTGATAAATATGATATTTTGATGACTTTTGCCGGATGTGTGATCTCAGTTGTATTGATTATTGTATTGTTTGGCAGGGATCTTGAAAAATAAAAGATTAAAGCACGCATTCAACCGTGTTTGTGAGAATACTATAAGTTTCTCATAGCTTGAATAATATAAAAAAATCTTTGCATCAAAATTTCCAAACCTATAATAAGCAATCGAAGAATACATGTATTAGTTGGGTTGTGTTTTCAGTTAATTTAGCTTATGATATTTTAATAAATAGCATCCACCATAGCAAAATCTTTTATTTGGGTAAGCCATTTTCTTCGATCACTTTCCTTTAGTTCTTCTAGAGGTCCGATAAAACTCTCCCGAATAGAGGATATTCCGCAATATTCCAAAATTCCATTTTTTAATTGAACAAGTCCGCTTGACTTATAAACTTCCTCATAAGTATCGATGCATAAATCTCCTGCCGTTGTAATGATTCTTGCGGTTTTTCCATTCAACAGACCCACGGTACCTTCCTTTTTATTGCTTTTAAAAGTGATGCCGGGAAGAAACGCCCTGTCAAAAAATCCTTTCATGACTGCCGGCATACCCAACCACCACAAGGGATGTATCCATACCTGATGCTCACTCCATTTGAGATCTTCTAATGCTTTTATTAAATCTGGTTCCAGCTCCATTCTTTTTTTATAACCAAATTGCAAATTAGGATTAAAGTCCAATTCTCCAATTACAATATATCGTACTTCTGAACCAGCATTTATTGCAGATTGAATATATGAATCTGCAATAACACTGTTAAAACTGTCTTTATTGGGATGCCCATTGATAACTACTATTTTTTTCATTGTTCTGACTTTAAAATTTGTTTGAATAATTCAATTTGTATCCTATAAAAATTATCGGACAAGGAACAACAGAAAAAATCGAAAGTATGTACAGCTCCTTTTATTTCTAAAAGATTGACGGAAACATCTGCTTTCTGTAATTCCCGTGCATACATTTTACCTTCATCTTTTAGCGGATCTAGTTCGCAAACAATAATAGTGGCATTTGGGAGCTTAGTGAAATTTTCAGCTAATAAGGGAACCGCATATTTTGGCGGTTGGACTATTGTATCATGCAAATAATGTTTCCACATAAATTCTGCAGCCTTTTTGGTTTGCATGGGCGCATTTGCCAATTCGTTCATCGATGATGTTTGCAAAAGGTGGCTCATTGGAGGATACAATAAGTACTGATGTTGAATTTCTACTTCTTTTCGGTCTCTTGCCAATTGCGTTACAGATGCAGCAATTGTTGCTCCGGAACTGCTCCCACCAATGATGATGTTATTTCTGTTCCCTCCTATTTCATCAGCAAATTCAGACAGCCATAGCAATGTATCATATCCATCTTTCATTCCTGCCGGAAATGGATGTTCCGGAGCCAACCGGTAATCTACCGAAACAATCATAAAATCAACCTGTAAAGCTAGCCGAAAGAATAGAAAATCGTATTGTTCGGGAGTGCCATATATAAACGCCCCTCCATGAAAATATAATAATACAGGTACATTCTGTTTTTCTTTTGGCTTATAAATTCTCAACGGAATTGTCCTGGATTTATCAGAAGACGGAATCTGAATATTCTCAACATCCAACTGTTTTGGAATATTAAGAGGTTCTTCATTTAATGATGCATTTCTTTCTTTCTCTCTTATTTTTGCAGGATTATTTGCTAAAAGGTTTTCATAATCTATATGATTAAAAGCACTATTTGATATGGCTTTCCAAAGATCTGAATCGATCTTTTTTATTATATTTTTCATCATTAAATTGTTTAAAGTTTTACCACTACTTTACCCACCGTACGACCCGTTTCGATTTGCAGATGTGCCTTTGCTATTTCATCAAATCCGAATACATGAGAAACATGAGGTTTCAATATTCCTGCTTCCAAAAGAGAGGCAATATATTCCATATCAGAAGAATCTGAATAAACTGCCATGAAATGACAGGCATGTAAATTTTTTGCCTTTGCACTAACTTCATCGTCATTTGTGTGTCCGGAATTCAGGGCAACGATAGTTCCGAAAGGCTTTAAAACATGTACTGATTTTTGAAAATTATCACCTCCGACAGACTCTAAAACAAAATCAATATTTCTAAGAATTTTTTCAAAATGGGTCGTTCTATAATCAATATGCCTGTCTGCTCCCAACTTCAACACAAAATCTCGATTAGATGCCGATGAAGTAGCAATAACATAAGCTCCGACATGCTTGGCAATCTGCACGGCGAAATGGCCTACTCCACCCGAAGCTGCATGGATGAGTACTTTATCTGTTGGTCTCAGTTTTCCATAACGGTTAAAAGCCTGCAAAGCAGTAAGAGCTGCCATTGTAGCAGCAGCAGCTTCTACGTGACTAATGTTATTAGGCTTTAGAGCTATATGTTTGGCAGATGCTACTACATATTCTGCATAGGCTTTACCGTGTCCGATGAAATTTATCATTCCAAACACTTCATCTCCGATATGAAATCGTGTAACTTTATTGCCAACCTCTACGATTTCTCCTGAGACATCCCATCCTAAAATTAAAGGGTTAAAATGAGCCAAATCTTCTGCCAATGGTGCTTTTCTGTTACGAACTTTGATGTCTACCGGATTAATGCCAATCGCTATAACTTTTATAAGTACTTCATTTTCGTTTATTTTAGGTTTTTCAATATCTTGATAAACAAGATTTTCAACCCCTCCAAATGCTTTCAGTATTACTGCTTTCATATCTTCAACTATTAATTCAGCAAAAATAGACTGAATTATAAAGAGATTACAGGTACATTTCAAGCCTATTCGGGTATCTTTGCGTTATGGCAAAAGAAAACATCCATCATTCATTTGAAGTTTATTATGAAAAGGTAGACTGTTGTCCCCTTAAGGATCGTCAATTCAATTTTTTTGAATTTGTTTATGTATTATCCGGAAAAGGGACGCATGGAATTAATGGCAACCAACTTCCTTTTGAAGCAGGAAATCTTTTTTTAATCACGCCCAATGATTATCACTCTTTTGATTTGGATGAAATTTGTGAGTTTATGGTGGTACGTTTTGCCCCATCTTACGTAAAAAGTTATAGTTGGCAAAGTATAGACCATATTGAATGCCTTTTGTATTATGCCTCTCATTTCTCAGGTTCGATTATAAGTAATGAGTCCGATAAGTTAATGGTTGGAACTTTAATGCAGAATTTAAAGCACACCGACGAACACAATCCTACCTATAGCGAAGATTTAATGCGCCATCTGGTTAATGCCATCATTGTTATTGCTGCCCGAAATATTTCACTTATTAAACCCGGGTCTATTTCTCCAAATGCAGACAACCGAATATTACAGATAATTGACTACATTCAAGAAAACATACGTAGGCCTGCGCTGCTTAAAATTGGTATTATTGCCCAGAAATTCGCGTTTTCTGACACCTATTTAGGCAGTTATTTCCGTAAACAATGCAATGAATCAATACAACAGTATATTTCTTCGTACCGAATTCGGTTGATAGAACATCGATTACGTTTCAGCGATAAAAGAGTTCATGAAATAGCTGACGAATTTGGATTTGCAGATGAAAGCCATATTAATAAATTTTTTAAGCGACATAAAGGAACCAGTCTAAGAGAGTTTCGCAATCTTCTACAGGATGGAAAAACAGTAACTAAAAAATCTTATTTGTAAACAAAGACTGCATCATTAAATATAATAGTCTCATCGCCAATAATTGAATTTATTTCCCTATTTTTCATGAAATTAGCGGAGTTTTTTTACATAAAGTTGGGGAAAGGTCTAGAGCAACAACCCAAAACAAACATTGATAGAATTTGAAGATTAACGATATAGAATACAAATCCATAGAACCTGACAAATCGTTATCTGACTTTGTGGAGAGTTTTTGGATGTTCCATAACCCTAACTGTACAGACAAGCAAGTTGTAATTTTACCTGACGGAAGAATTGATGTGTTTTTTTCACAATCAGCAACTGAACCTTTTCATATTACACTTTTAGGAATAGGAACAAATTACGAACAATCTATTATTAAAGCACAAACAACAACCTTTGCCATAAGTTTTAAACCAGTTGCAACAGAGGACCTATTGAAACAAAATATTTCAGACTTGTTGAACAAAGGAAAGAATTTGCCCGATAACTTTTGGGGCTTTAGCCCGTTAGACCTTTTAGATTTTGAATTATTCTGCAAAAAGGCAACGCAACAAATAAAATCACTTTTACCAAATGACATAGACAGCAGAAAACAAAAACTTTTTGAACTAATCTATAACTCAAACGGATCAATGACTGTTGCCGAGCTATCTGAAAAGGTGTTTTGGAGCAGCCGACAAATCAATCGCTACTTTAACCAGCATTTTGGACTTACCTTAAAGGCCTACTGCAACATTCTACGCTTTAGATCCTCCTTTCAACACATTAAAGATGGCAATCTTTTTCCAGAACAAAATTTTGCTGACCAAGCTCACTTTATAAAAGAAGTAAAGAAGCTGGCTGGTGTAAATCCTAAACAATTAAACAAAAACGAAAACGACCGATTTATACAATTTTCTACCTTACCCAAAAAGTAATTTTGTCCCGTATTATAAAAATTTACGGTAATGAATATAAAAAATAGGAAGATAGCCATTATAGGTGGCGGTCCGGGCGGCTTAACCTTGGCAAAACTTTTACAACAAGAGGGTTGTACTGTTAAAGTGTATGAACGTGACATAAACAAAGATGCGAGAGTGCAAGGTGCAAATCTTGACTTACATGAAGAATCGGGTTTAGCGGCACTCAAAAAAGCAAATCTATTAGATGCGTTTTACAAAAACTACTTGCCAGGTGCAGGAAAGCTGCGAGTTATGGACAACAATGGGAAAATATATTTGGACGACCATTGTGATGAGCACATTGCAGAACACAGACCAGAAATTGACCGTGGACCCTTACGGAAAATTTTGTTGAAATCGTTGCAACCAGATACTGTTATCTGGGGTAGCCAATTCGATTCAATGGAAAAAGAAAATAATGGTTGGAAACTGCTTTTCAAAAACGGAAAACGGTTTTATGCTGACATTGTAATTGGAGCGGATGGAGCAAACTCTAAAATAAGACCTTATTTAAGCGATATAAAACCAATTTATTCAGGTATTACCATTATTGAAGGGAATATTTATGATGCAGAGAAAAGCACACCCAATATTTTCAGTTTACTAAAAGGCGGGAAAATATTCGCCTTTGGAAATGAGCAATCAATTATTTTAAGTACCAAAGGTGATGGAAGCATTGCATTTTACACAGGCGAAAAAGTAGACGCCAACTGGGTAAAAGAAAGTGGGATCAACTTTGACAATTTGAACGATGTTAAAAAATGGTTTGAAGCCAATTTTTCAACTTGGAATACAATTTATCACGAACTATTCGCAACAGACAAGATTAAGATTGTGCCAAGAACACTGTATCATTTTTCACCAGACCAACATTGGGTAACTCAAAATAACCTTACAATTATTGGCGATGCTGCCCACCGGATGCCACCATACGCAGGCGAAGGTGTAAATATGGCTATGCTTGATGCATTGGAATTAAGCGAAGAGCTACTTAAAGAACAAAATATAAAATCGGCATTTGAAAACTACGAAACCAAAATGCTTGAAAGAGTAAAAGAAGTTACAGCAATTACAATGGAAAATACGGTTACACTTCACGAGCCAGATGGATTGCAATATATATTAGATATGTTTAACAGTTTTAACCAAAACAATCTATGAAAAGCCAAATTAAAATAATTTATTATTTTTAGCAATCATTGTAAACCGTAGATTATTATATGTGAACATTTATAATTCAATTGTTGATGTCTCAATTTGGGAAACAAATATTCCATGAATATATTTTACATATGACGTGTGAATATCTGCCATTTTAAAGTGTTTTAGTAAGTTAAGTTAGTAAAGGCGAACAAATGTTCGTCTTTTATTCCCCTCTTAGTTCAGATAGCTTTTTTGATCGTATTGTAGCACTTTGTTAGAGTAAAGTATGGCCAAATCATAGTATTTGCTTTAACTAAGGGAATGCTTTGATTTGTCAAGAGAGCGCAATAGTTGAATATTGTTTTATTGCAAGATCAATATTATCTTTCCAACCCTGTAACTAATAATCATACTTGTAAGCCCCGTTTATTAAGTATTTGCTTATAACTGTGTCTTGTTTTGCATTATGTTAAGTAAGGCTGACAATTTAAACTTTTTGAAAATGAAATAGCAGTAAAACTGATATTGCCTATCGAGTTTTCTAAACGCAAATTATTTAGCCGTATGATATTATCGTAAGCAAAACCAAACTAAAAAAAGACAGATATTTTTAATTATTAAAATATACGCACTAATTTAGTGAATATATAGAATAGTAAATTTATAAAACACCAATCTTATGAAGAAAAAAATTATTTTAACAAATGAAGTAAAAGATATAGTCATAATTTCGATTAGGCTTTTACTCTCAATGATATTCTTTTCTTATGGTATATCAAAATTAACCGGAAATCAATTTGGTAATCTTACATTAACAGAATTGAACACCCCAATAAAAGACTTATCCTTATTTAAAATTGCATGGTATTTATTTGACCATCAACCGTTCAAGTTCTTCACGGGAATCTGTGAAGTATTTGCAGCAACACTTTTGCTGTTTAGAAGAACAACACTTTTAGGTACACTTGTCTTATTTCCGATCATTATTAATATTTTGATTATCGACATTATGATAATGCCACAAACTTTAAAGGTATCTTTTATCTTCAGGCTGACTTTTTATCTACTATTTTGTAGCGTTTTATTATTCTTTCATAAAGAACAATTGATAAAAATAAAAGATATAATATTTGTAAAACAAGAGTATATTAAGTTTAAGTATTGGAAATTTCTGTTTATCCCCTTAATTATGATTTTATTAGAAATGACAGGTAATGTATTTAAATTCTTATACTATCTTATTATATCACCGGAGAGTACGTTTCAAAATTTGAAAAATATATTTTAATATTTAGAAAATTTATGGTTTGAAAATAATGATTTTTTACAATTTGAATTTTCAATTAACTTTATTCACCGTGTACAATACTTTAACAACTAATAACGACGTAATTACCAAAGAAATATACAGAAATGATAAAATATAATATGGTGCTGTTTTTCGCTTTAATACTAACAAAAGTTTATTCACAGAACCTCCCATACAAATTTTCGCAAGAGATAGAAAAAGAAAAGTTAAACAATAAAGATGTCTTTGCATTACAACTTGCAGCAACCGATTTTGCCTTTCAGGGAGACTATATTGGTGCGCTAAGAAACTGGAACGAACAAAGACCTGATCAAAAAGGTATTCCCTTTAGTACATATGACTCTCTTTTTTTGGAACAAAGTAAGATTGTTTCTGCAAAAGAATATATTATTGAAAGAAGTAAAATAGAAAGCATTCTTATTTTAAACGAACTTCATCACAATCCGAGTCACAGAATATTTGCCTCTTCTCTTTTAAAAGAACTTTATGAAAATGGGTACCGTTATTTAGGATTGGAGGCTTTAAGCGATGTAGAAATAAATGTTCGAAAATTCGCAACATTGGAGAGCGGCTTTTACACGGCAGAGCCACACTTTGCCAACTTAATAAAAGAAGCATTGGACTTAGGTTTTATACTTTTTGGCTATGAAGCTTCGGCAGAGGCAAAATGGGATAACGATAAGTGGAAAAACCGTGAAATTGCACAAGCGCAGAATATTTATCTTTTTATGCAGAACCATGCAGAGGGAAAATACTTTATTTACTGCGGTGCCGGTCATGCTTTTGAAGGAGATAATAATGGTCGCGGATTATCGATGGCGGCAGTTTTAGCAGATTTAACCAAAATAAATCCGTTTACGATTGATCAAAACAGATATTCCTATAAAGCAGACATTCGTTATAATAACCCGTTGTCGGAATCAATACGAAATGATCTTCCAAGTGTGTTAATACATTCAACCGGAGAAGTATTTCGTGGTAGCGCGTCGAGTTATGAAACAGATATCAGCGTGATTCAGCCATCATCATCATTCGAAAATAAGCCTTTTTTCTGGCTTGCGGACTACGGTACCCGCTTTAAAGTTCCATACGAAAAAATAACATCTTATCCGGTGTTGGTATTAATTTATCGGGAAGACGAAATGGAAAAAGGAGGGGTTCCTGCAGCAGTTTTTGAACTTAAGTCCGAAACAGAAAAAAAAGATATCTACCTTAAAAAAGGAAACTACCAAACTGTTGTTTTAAATGAAGAATACCAGAGAATTTACCCCACTGATTAGCATTGTTTTGATAGTATAAAAACACTTTATTGGTAAAATTTATTTCCAAAATTAGAATTGGAGCTACAACTACTTATAGGAGATGAGATTTTTTTATAAAAATTAACTATAACAATACACATTTAAAAAAGGCATTTAGGGTTCAATATTTTCAAGTAATAAAGTTTTTTATACCAGCAGAAAAGTTTCTTTACTGAAAAAATAATAATCCGTAAAACAATCTGTTTTCCATTTTATTTTTATAATGTTTTGTGAAGTCCAATTTCGTATTTTAGTTAAATTTACTAATTAGATTCCTAAAGCAGCAGTATTAAATTAACAAAACGATCTATCTATGAAGTTAAAAACCATCTTGTTCCTTTTGATATTTAGTAATTCACTTTTAGCACAGAAAGCGAAAATCGAATTTTTACCAGATCTTCCGTATGACAAATACGAACTTAAAACTGACCTAGATACTGTCAGATTTTATCTTTCTGTCACATCTTCAAAAGCTAAGATTCCCTTAATTGTTTTTGTTCAGGGGTCTGGAATGAATTCTCTATTTACAAAATCTCAAAACGGAAAAATACAACCTCAATACGGGCATATGACCTGGTACACTGCGGGTAATGAAAAGTATCGGATATTGATTGTTGAAAAGCCGGGTGTGACATATCTTCAATCAGGGGCATCTAAGAATTTTGACAATAAATTTTCCCTTGAAAGTTTTAGTAATAGTATCATGGAGGCTATCAACTATACCTGCCAAAATGAAAAAATTGATACCACTAAAATTATCATTGTCGGACATTCAGAAGGGGGAATTGTTGCATCAAGAGTAGCTAATCTAATGAAGGACAAAATTTCTAACGTAGCGATAATGGCTGGTGAAGGTATTTCTCAACTTTATAGTTTATATAAATTTGCTGAGAACGGGACATTTTTTAATACAAAAGAACACAATATGCCTACTTCCGAGCAAAGGATAAAATACCTTACAGATAAATGGCAAGATATTTTGGCAAATCCTGAGAGTACAGACAAAACATTCTGGGGATTTACCTACCTGCGTTGGTCAAGTATGCTTAGAACTTCTGTAATAGATGAGTTGACAAACTATAACGGTAAAATACTAATTATGCAGGGAACTTTAGACAAAGCGGTATTTCCAGAAAATGCAATCTCTTGTTATACAGCCTTGTTTTCTAAAGGGAAGCAAGTTGAATTGGAACTTATTGAAAATGCAGACCACTCCTTTAATATTTCAGACAAACCTAATATTGATGGTTGGAAGATGGCTAGTGAAGATGTACTTAATTGGTTTAGTAAATAGGCAACAGGACCAAAAGAAGTAATACTAACAGGTTCTAAGGCTACATCATGGTAATGGAAGTTGTTAGCTTAAATGCTGCTGATGTCAAATTTAAAATTGTAAAAGATAGGGATGAAGAAATGCCATCGTCCATTGAAATGGATGTTTATTAAAAAAATAAATTTGATTCCAATTATTAAAAGCAAAAGTCGGAAGAAGTTTTCCGACTTTTGCTTTAGCTAAATTATACTATTGGAATTACAGCTTTACATATTGGTAGAGGTATAATAAACAAAGGATACAAGCTTCGCTTAACAGTCACTTTTTTTATATTGATTTTTTTAGACAAAAGATTCTTTATAACTCTTAAAATGTATGACTTTTCTAAAAAATTATTTTCAGCTGTTGTTTAAAATATAACTGATCTAACTGGTTTGCCAACAGATCGTATTCTGCCTGTAGTACCTGGTTTTTAGCGGTTTTGTAAACGGATGCATCAACCTTGTCAAATAAATACTTTTGTGAAGTTGTTTCGAATGCTTTTTTGGAAGCAGTTACCAGATTCTTTAAATTGCTTTCCAGCAATAGCAAACTGTTAACCTTTTGTATTAAAACGTCCTTTACGTCGGTCAGTCTTTTCTTCTCTTTCTCTTCTTCTTCAATTAAAGTCTGCTGTTCAATTCTTTTAAGGTTCTGCTTTTGTAAGGCATTTCCTTTTTGAAATATAGGGATATACAAACTTAAACCGACATACTGATTTTTATTGTCTTTAAGCTGATTACCAAACTGCAGACTTGTATCTGAGAAATTATTGATTTTTTGAGCAAAAAATGTTCCGTAAGAATAATTTAACTGCAGTGTTGGCATGAACAAACTTTTTAACTGTTTTACTTCTGCTTTACTTTTTTCAAGTATTATTTTTTGCTTTAGCAACGACACATTCTGGCTAACATTCAAATATGTGTCACTAAAAGCAGCTATTTCAGGTATTTGCAACTCTACATTGTTACTAACAGAAGGGCTGTTGAGCAGCTGCACCAGTTCCAATTTGGCCTGTTTTTCGTCTTGTATTATTTTAGAGAGCGTTTGTTCGTCCTGCAAAAAAATGACCTCTATATCGTACAAATCACTTTTAGCCCGCCTACCTATTTCTACTTCTTTGGATATGCGCTGAAACTGTTCCTTGGAATTACTGATTTGAAAAGAAACCGATGCTTTCCATTGTTGCAACGATAAAGCTTTCATAAATTTTTCTAATACCAGCAGGTTAAAGTTATTTTCAATTACTCCCAACTGAAGTTTTTCAATTTCAACATCCAGCTGTTGTATTTTCGATTGATTCCATTTAGAATAGTCGAACACATTTATGCGTGCATCTACAGATAGATTATCAGATTGAATATTAGAAGGTTCCCTATTGTTATTTGAAGGGTTAATTGATGAACCAAAACTGTACGAATGTGCGGCAGAAACACCTATTTCAGGTAAAAATTGTGAAGCAAAGGAACGTTTTGTTTCTTTTTTTTCAATGGTTTTTAATTGCTGTATTTTAAAATCGGGCTGGTTTTCCTTACCCAATTGAAAACACTGCTGCAAGCTAAGTTGTTGCGCTTTTCCCCCGCAGGAGAAAAGCACTGACAACAGCAATAAAAAAAAATTGAGTAACTTATTCATATTTTAAAAAGCGCAGTAAGTTAATACGTGTAGCAGAAAATGCTTTTGATACCACTACCACTAACGTTAATAAAAACAATACAACAAAAGCAAATAGGTACGGAAGTATAGAAATATCTATACGGTAGGCAAAATTTTCTAACCATTTCTGAATTAAGACGTAACTTGGAACCACTGCAATTACAAAACCTGTTAACGCAAGATAAATATATTGTTTTGTTAATATTTTTAATAAAACAGTTGTTTCTGCACCTAGAACTTTGCGTATGGCTATTTCTTTGTACCTACGTTCCATTGTGAACGACGCCAAGGAAAAGAGTCCGGACAACGCAATAACTACTACAAGAATATTTAAGATTTTGAACATTGTCTGCTGCTTGGTATACGTATCATAAGACCGCTGAAATTTTTTATCTATGAACTCATATTCGAATGGTACATTAGGGTTGATTTTAGATTTCCAGAATGCTTCAATGGCTGCAATAGTCTTGTTTGCACTTTCCGGCTTAATTTTCACCTGTATGTTGTTGATGTTTGACCGCATCCAGTTTACGGTTTTCATGTGCATAAACAGCATAGGTGGAACTTTTTCTTGTGGCGATGTTAAGTTGAAATTTTTAACGATACCCACGACAATCATTTTTTGTCCGTTCCATTTAAATTCCGTACCTAAAGGCACCTTTCCACCCAAATCACTTACCGCTCGTTCATTTAACAGTACATTTTGAATAGTATCTGAAGCTATGTCTGCAGATAAATCTCTTCCTTCCAATATTTGCATGCCAAACATTTTAAAATAGCCAAAATCGAAACCTATATTGTGTGCCTGTGTTGAAAATTTACTGTTGTTAAGCTCAAAACTGGAAGTAGAGCCTGAACCATATCCTAAATCTGCAGTACTTACATTAACATCGACCACTCCTTCAATTTTTAATAAATCCTGCTTAAAGGCTTCGTAAAATTTATAAGAGTCAACGTCGTACCTGCTATATTTAAAAGATAAAATCTGATCGGGCTTAAATCCTAAATCTTTAGCTGCGAGATGGTTTACCTGTTGGGTAACAATTAATCCGCTTACTATAAAAAAAGTTGCAATTGCAAACTGTAAAACCAACATACAGTTACGAATCCAGATTCCGTTTTTGCTGCGGGAAAAATTTCCTTTCAGTACCTTCAGAGTCTCGAAATTGGCAATATAAACTGCGGGAAAAAATCCTGCCAACAATACTACAATTATAAAAATTGCCAATAAGTAAAACCAGAAATCAAACAGCTGGATGCTTAATGTTTTATTGATTAAGTTGTTGTAGAAAGGTAACGTTAATTCGGTAATACAAAGGGCCAAAAGCATGGCAAAGAACGTAACAATCGCAGTTTCGAAAACAAACTGGAAAATAATGTTTTGCTTTGATGCCCCCAACACCTTACGAACACCTACTTCTTTCGCGCGACGCATTGCTTCGGCAGTAGAAAGATTGATGTAATTAATTACGGAAAGAACTAAAATAAGTACCGCCAAACCAATATTAATCTGTAAATAAAGCAGGTTACCTTTACCTTCTAAAAAGCCGGTAGTATTTTTACCCAGACGTACATTATTTAAGGACTGTAACTTTATACTGAATTTTCCGTTCTCTTCAATGAATTTTTTCAAACTCTCCCCCTTATCCTTTGCCGCAGGAACCAGTTTGTTTGTTGTGAGAACATTTTCGCCAACACGCTCTATCTCGGAAACATCTTTGTCGCTTTTCAGTTTAAGCATTAAGCAAAAATTGTAGTTTCCCCATTCATTGTCGTCTTCATTGAATCCGTTCACATCTATTGAAATAACATACTTTGGCATTAAGGAAGAAGGTTCGATTAAACGGTATACTCCGGTAACCAAGAGTTTTTCTTTGTTAAGTGTTATTATTTGATTGATGGGATTTTGACTTCCGAAAATCCTTAAAGCCTCTCCTTCTTCCAATGCAATTGAATTTTTATTGCTTTTGAACTGGTCACTACTACCCTTTACAAACTGAAAAGGAAAAAAATCGAAAAAATTAGTCTGTGCAATAAGTATTTTATCGCAGTATTGATGCTTTCCGTTTACCGTTACACTTTCGCTCATGTAAAAAGGAGTATAATAACAATAGTCTTGCAGCTTATTAGTTTTTATCTTTATATTTTTTGCCAGCGATGCCTGCGAATATCCCCAAGTTTCCCCATCAGGGAGTACACTTAATACTTCATAGATTTCATCTTTACCGTTATTCCACTGATCGTAACTGCTTTCGTTTTTATAGTAAAGTGCAGAAAGTATAATTCCTGCAATACCGACTGCCAACCCTAAAACAGTAAGGAAAGTAAATACTTTATTTTTGACGGAATGGTTAACAAATATTTTGAACCAGTTTTTTAGCATGTCCTTATTTTTTAAAGTTGGTTTTTAAACATGTTGATGTTTTTCTTATTGCTTTTTTCTGAAAGTATTTCACCGTCTTTCATCGTTATGACTTTTTCGGAATAAGATGCGTCGTTTTCTGAGTGCGTAACCATTAAAATAGTAGTTCCCTGTGCATGCAGGTCGGTTAGAAGCTCCATAACTTCATTACCATTTGTACTGTCTAAATTTCCTGTTGGTTCATCGGCCAGAATAATTTTAGGATTCATTACTAAAGCTCTAGCAACTGCCACGCGCTGCTGCTGACCGCCGGAAAGCTGTTGAGGGAAATGGTTTAGACGATGTACGATATTTAGTTTTTCGGCAATTTTACCGACACGTTCTTTTCGCTCAATATTTGAAATTTTCGCATAGATTAAAGGCAGTTCGATATTATCATAAACGGACAGTTCATCAATCAAATTAAAATTTTGGAATATAAAGCCGACATTTTCTTTTCGTACTTTGGCTCTTTGAGATTCATTTGCATTTCCCATTTCATGCGATAAGATCTGATACGAACCTTCATTAAAAGAATCAAGCAAGCCTATTATGTTAAGCAAGGTAGATTTTCCACAACCTGACGGGCCCATGATGGATACGAATTCACCGGAATTTACCGTTAAACTGATTTGGTTCAAGGCTTTTGTCTGGATATCTTCTGTTACGAATACCTTTGATAGTTTCTCTATTTTAATCATGTGTGCGTATTTTTAGTTATTTAAAATTTCATTTACATGCGTTATCCATTGTTCTTCCGGAATATCATCATCCAGATAAAAATCTGGCTGAATACCAATTTCGTCTATTGCAAAATCCGGAATTCTTTTACTGCGCGACAGGGCGTATCCCAACTTAAATTCGTTACAAGGCGAATCGATAAAATACATGTTTGAAATATCGAGCACACCATGCGTTGTTCTACCAAACAGCTTTACTTTTTTACTTTGTTTTGCAGCCAGTAAAAACTGCTCGTCTGTGCTGCCATTACCTTTGTTTATGACAATACCCACATTTTTAGGAAATGTATGTATGGTGTCTAAGGTTGTAAGGTTTACGTCGTATTGATTTATCCGCATGTATTTCCCTATATTGGCTTCTAATTTTTCGTACGCCAACTTAGCCCATTTTTTATCTTCTTCCGGTAATCCGTATTCAGGTTTATTAATAAAATCGAGCATACGCTGATTATTTAATTTGGTTGACCGATATTGCACGCCTACTGTTCGTATGGGATTGGTATATAAATATGGGATTAATCCATTATAACTTGAATCGCTTCCCCCTGTTCCGTTGCGAATATCTATAATTAAATTTTCTGTTTTTAAAATAAGTGAACGGTTAGCCGACAGTACACTGTCTATAGCAGCTTTACTTTCGTAACGGAACGAAGGAATTCTTATCATAAGGGTTTTATCATTTATCTGTTCCAAGTATGGTTGGGTAGCATAAGTCATTGCTATATAGCTTTCAATTTTATCATCTTTAGGAAGTTTTGGTGAAAGACGTTTAAGAATAAAATTACCTACTTTTAAATAGTTTTCACCTAACAGCCTTATATTGTTAGATGTTACCGCTGAATGATCCCTCATATAATAGACAGATGAATCGAGATTTTTATTTATTTTTAATTTCAACTGGTCTTTTTTCCAGGTTTCTGCACCGGATTCAATAATAAAACCAATGTACTGGTTATTTTCCTTCTTTATTCCGATTTTATAAGGTTCAGTATACCAGATTCCTTCCACATCGTTTTTTTTCTTTGTCTTCAAATATTTTTCAAACTTGGCAATGTCTGTTTTATAAACTTCCCAATCAGGAAAATCCTGTGTTTTTACTATTTCCGGATTTTGTTGCTGAACATTATTTGATAGAGCTATAGAGATATGTCCGGATCTGAAAAACTCTAACCATTCGTATAGAATGTCACTGCACTGTGCTATATTTTCCGCCTTTTTTATTTTAGTTGTAATCTGTTCGTTATGATTTTTATATGCCTGTACACCTTTTTTTTCCAAGACATATTCAAACCCCGCATCATTTTCTTCAAACGTTTTTTTAACCCATTCAAAATTACTTTCGCAGTTACATTTTTGAGCTGACAACGTATTAGATACGAATAGTATTATTAATAGTGCTACTATGTTTTTCATTTGTTTATTATTTTATTTTTAGTTGTTTAATTTCCCGATACTCATCGTAGTTAGATATAATTACTTGTTCGTTTTGCTTTAAACCTGAAATTACCTCATAAAAATTAGGATTTTCACGCCCCAGTTCGATTTTTCTTCTCACAGCCTTGTTTTCATTTACAACAAAAATCCATTTTCCCTGTGTAACCGTGTAAAACGAACCTTTAGGAATAACCAGTTTTTTTTCTTTTTCTGAAAGAATCAATTTCACCCCGACAGAAAGACCTTCCTGAACGTTTTCGGGTATCTTATCGATAAATTCCAATTCTGTTTTAAACTTCCCACCTTTCACTTCTGGGGAAATTTTAACGACTTTCACCTTTATGATTTTGCCTTTAATTTCAATTTGCCCATATTGATTCTCCTGTATGCGGTCAAGATAATACTCGTCTACCATTGCGACAAGCCTGTAACCGCTTAGAACATCTATTTTACCGATACTCTTAGCCGCTTCGATACTTTGTCCGATTGTTGCCTCAAAAGAACCCAACCGACCAGATTCTGGAGCAAGTACCAAAAAATTTTTCTTGTTTTGGCGCAGTGTCGTCAAACTTTTCTGCATAATTGCCAAGGCTTCGCCTATCTGCTTCAGCTGAATTTTATTAGATTCCCGTTCTTTAATCAAGCTTTTCTGAATAATATCTTTGCGCTCTTCTTGGTAACGTAATTTTTCCTGTGAATCATTCCAGTCGTTTTCTGCCAGAACCTCCCGATTGTATAATTTTTTATTTAAATCGTAATTTAATTTTGCCTGATTGTAATCATGTTCTATAGCGACAAAATCTTTGGCTAAATTTAATTCCTGATTTCTTATCGAAAGTTTTGAAACATTCAATTGATTCATCTGTTCTATTATAGCCGTTTCCTGCGTTAAATAATTCAGTTCCGTATTTGGATTGTACAGTCTGGCTATGGGCATGTTTTTAGTAACCATTTCACCGTTTTCAACAAAAATTTCCTGTATCGATCCTCCTTCCACAACATTTATAAAAATAGAATTCAAAGGTTCTATCTGCGCCTGAAAGACAACAAAATCTTCAAAGTTATCTTCCACAGCCATTTTAATCATTAATTCATCTTTATTAACAGTTAACAAGCGCGGACGATTCATCATATAAAAAGCTGTTACCCCTAAAACAACAATAGCAACTGCTAACAAAACAAAACGTTTTTTCTTTTTATTTCTTTGATTAATTTTCGTATCCATTATTTTTTAATTTTACCAAAGCGGGGTAATTAATGTGGCTATTTTACTACGAAACAATACGTAAAAAACGTGCCTGAATTTTAAATTTTGCTAACCCACTGATCTTTTAGAAATTGTAAGATTAGATAAAAATTAAACTGTCCGCTTATGAACAGCATTGTGATCAAAAGTGGACAATGAATATTAGGAGATGAAAAAAACACAAGCTACTATTTTGGTTATAGACGACCAAGAAGAGATTTTAATTGCTTCGAAATTACTTTTAAAACGTTCTTTTGAAAGCGTTCTAACCTGTTCTGATCCGAAAAAAATACGGAATATTTTACTGATTAGCGAGATAGATCTTGTTTTAATGGACATGAATTTCAGAAGAGGCTATGAGGATGGTAAGGAAGGTATTTTTTGGTTAAAAGAAATAAAAAATTTAAAACACACAGCTCACGTTATTTTGATGACATCGTTTGGAAATGTGGAAACTGCTGTAGAAGGATTAAAATTGGGTGCCATTGATTATATACTTAAGCCCTGGGACAATGAAAAACTAATACAGCTTATAAAAGATGCAGTGAAGCAGCACCGCAAAGCAAATAAGCAACAACCAAACAAAGATACCTTTATGTTTTCCGCGACTTCACCCGCTATGGAAAAAGTTTATAAAGTAACCAACCGCATTGCCAAAACCGATGCGACCGTTTTGATTTTAGGAGAGAACGGTACGGGAAAATCAGTTCTTGCCCAACATATCCATCAGAATTCTTCCCGAAAGGAAGCTCTGTTTATTTCTGTAGATCTAGGTTCTTTAAATGAAAACCTATTTGAAAGCGAATTATTTGGTTATGCCAAGGGAGCCTTTACCGATGCAAGACAAGATACGATGGGAAGGTTTGAAGCAGCTGATGGAGGAACACTTTTTTTGGACGAAATTGGAAATGTACCACTGCATTTACAAGGTAAATTGCTTCAGGCTATCCAAAATAAAGAGATCATTCGTGTGGGTGAAAGTCAAGTCCGTAAAATCGATGTCCGTATAATTACAGCAACCAACATGCCTTTAGAACAAGCTGTTAAACAAGGTATGTTTAGAGAAGACCTGTATTACAGAATAAACACAATTTCGTTAACTATGCCCCCTTTAAGAGAACGCGAGGAAGACATTAAACCTTTAACGACCTACTTTTTAGAGCATTTTGCTTATAAATACGATTTAGAAATTCCTGAAATAGGTTACGGAGTTTTAGAGCAGCTGCAAAAGTATGCCTGGAGGGGTAATATACGTGAATTACAGAACAGGATAGAACGGGCAGTAATTTTAGCCGACAACAATCAGATTTCAATTGAAAATTTAGGATTTGACAACTCGATTCCTTTAATTGAAACAGAAAACATACATTCTTTAAATGATATGGAAAAACAAAAAATTTTTGAGCGACTAAATTTTTACAAGGGAAATATAAGCAAAACTGCTGAAGACCTAGGTATTTCGAGAGCAGCACTATATCGCAAAATGGAAAAGCATAACATTTCAAATCTATAACTTATGAAATCTTTAAAAATTGCAGTTTCAATAACATTAAGGTTTGTCGTCTTGCTTTGCCTTTTAACCACGACAGCGTATTTTGCTTTTAAAAATTATTGGTTTTCAGTTGCTTTTTTATTGTCTTTAGTACTCATTTCAGTGAGTGAATTAGTTTATTTTTCGCGTTTACAACTGCTTTATTATCAAAAAATTATACTATCAATCTTACATGATGACTTTAGCTTAGACCTAACGGAAAATCAATTTAAAAGCAAAAATGAAACTTTAAAGTTGTACAAAAAGATTAAGGCAGAAAAGCAGTTGAACGATTCTAAAGAAATTCTTTACCATCAATTATTAAATGCTACATCATCGGGTTTCTTAATTTTAAAGAAAACCGAAGATGACCGGAAAATCATCTTCATGAACCAACATTTTCAATCTATTTTCGATATACCCCGATCCAGTTCCTGGAAGTATTTAAAGAAGTTTATTCCGCGTTTCTGCGAAACACTCGAACAATCTGATTTCGAGGAAATAAAATCGACCTTTACCATTGAAGTAGAAGGAAAAGAACGGGAAACCTATATTGTACAAAATTCAAAAACAACTGTAGCTAATGAAACCTACGATATTATCATTCTAGATTCTATACAGCGTGTGATTGCTTCGACCGAAAAAGAAGCATGGATGAACGTTATGAAAGTTATAGCACATGAAATTATTAATTCATTGACGCCTATTGCTTCTTTAGCAAGTACCACAAAGTTATATTTTGAAGCTGATGAACTTACTCCCAATGATTATGACGATATTCGTTTAAGTTTGGATACGATAAAGAACAGAAGTGTTCATTTACAAAAATTTGTTGACCAGTACAGACAATTAACCATGCTGCCTGACCCGATAAAAACAGCAGTAAGCGTACAAAAACTGATTCGTGATGTTTACCATACCTTCCAGTATGAATTGGAAGAAAAAAACATCACTTTTGTTTATGATACTTCACAGGAGATTACATTACATGCCGACGCAGTACAATTAGAACAAGTTTTTATAAACCTATTAAGAAATGCTATTCATGCAGTAGACCTAGAAAGCGTTAAATTTATACGAGTGAATTTTAAAACAACCATAAATCGTTTACAAATTATTTTTGAAGATTCGGGAGCTTTAATTGACGAAGCTATACTATCAAAAATATTTTTACCCTTTTTCACCACTCGTAAAAATGGTGCAGGTATTGGTTTGACTCTTTCAAAGAACATAGTAGAAGCACATAACGGCTATTTATATTATCAGCAGAACGATAATAAAAAACAATTTATAATTGTTTTGAAGATTTAAGTTTAGAACAAGCTTGGAAAACTAGCTCTTTTAGAAATTGAGTTTGCCATTTTCAATTCATAAAAACAATAGTAAAAAGGAAACGGAATAAAATGAAGGATGAAATAAGTATTAAATTGCCACTTCACTATTCTGAGGTTTAAGGAAAAATCCTGTTCGTTGGAAACAATATTTGGTTACCTGGTCTGCGATTTATCCGCTATCCGTTCTCATTTCATTAATAATTCTACCCCTTTGAATGTGCCGGAGAACAGATTTATCAATTCATTTTTTATTTCAGGTGTCGTTGTGGTAATAATGGTTTATTTGCTAATTCCAAGTTATACAAAACTAAATTAAAACTGGCTTTACAGATAAATAAGCGGTTCGCCTAACAGTTTCTATGAGGTTTTTTTATCTTTCCTTTTACCAATCCGTGAAAAAGTATATTATGCCTGCTTATTAATCAATTTAATCACTATAATCAAACTTTATCTATATTTGACCAATTAAAATTCACCCGTGCAACCGTCCACCGCCCTCCTACTTGTTTCAATGGGGAAAAGGGAATAAAAAAAGTGATTATATATGAAAAATCAAGGCGCAACTGTAGTAATCAATCATCAGATCAAAGACGGAAAACAAAATCAATACGAAAAGTGGTTGGATGAAATTGGATCAATTTGTAGAAGTTATGTTGGCAATATTGATTGGCAAATTATTCGTCCGATCCCCAATCTTACATATGATTATACTGTAATTATAAGATTTGACACGACTGAAAACCTTACAATTTGGATGAAATCAAAAGATAGAGAATATCTAATTGAAAAAGCACGTCCATTATTTTCTAAAGATGATCACTATCAAATTAAATCGGGGTTGGATTTTCTTTTCAGTGATCACATTGATAAGAAAAAAAATCCTGTTCGTTGGAAACAATATTTGGTTACCTGGTCTGCGATTTATCCGCTATCAGTTCTTATGCCATCACTTATACTACCCCTTTTAAAAATCTTAGATCTGCCGGAGAACAGATTTATCAATTCATTTTTTATATCAGGTGTCGTTGTGGCAATAATGGTTTATTTGCTAATGCCACGTTATACAAGACTTATTAAAGATTGGCTTTACAGATAAATAAGCAGTTCGCCTAACAGTTTCTAATAAGGCTTGTCAGCTTTTTCTCTAGCAATTGGTCAAACAACACATTAAGCCTCTTAATTGATAATCTACATAATCAGCATTATCAAAGTTTATTTATATTTGACCAATTAAAATTCACCCGTTCAATAAACCATGCTTCGATGCTTCGATAGTTCGGCGGGCTCACTAACCGTAAACTCAGCAACCGTGGGCTCAGCAACCACCGCCCTCCTACTCGTTCAAATGGGAACAGTTCGACACTTCGGCGAGCTCAGCGACCATGCTTCGATGCTTCGATAGTTCGTCGGGCTCACTAACCGTAAATTCAGCAACCCTGCACACAAAATTAAAAAGGATAAAGACTTGAATGTTGCAAAAATGCGATGTTAATAATTCTTTTACTATTTTAGCTATAATTATTTTTTAAGGATATTGCTGATGGACGAAGCAAAAATTATTTTATTTTTAAAACAGCGTGTAAAAGTGACTGATGAGGAAGCCTTGCAGTTTGCTTCGTTTTTCCGGGAAAAAACGCTTCGTAAAAAGCAACTGATCGTGCAGCCGGGCTTTGTAGCACAACACCGTTTTTATGTAACCGAAGGTGCCCTACGTTCGTTTATTACAAACCCGTCAGGCGATGAAACAACCATTGCCCTGGCTGCTGCCGATTGGTGGATTACCGATTACAACAGCTACATTTACCAACAACCGGCTACCTTATTTGTAGAAGCCGTTACAAAGTCGACAGTTTTACAGCTTAGCTTTGACGATGAAGCAATCCTTAAGAAAATGAACCCGAAATTCGAAATGTTTTTCAGAATCATTGCCGAACGCGGGTTAGCCGCGCAGCAACGCAGGCTAATTACCAACCTTACACAATCTGCCGAAGAGCGTTATGAAAGCTTTGCGGCAGCCTATCCACAGTTCATAAACCTTATACCGCAATACATCATCGCCTCATTTCTTGGAATGTCAACCGAATTTCTTTCCAAGATCAGGAACAAGAAAGTTTCCCGTAAACCTTGAACTACTTCAACCTGATTTTTTAAACTGGTTCATTTTACTTCTTTGTGCTGCCACCGAACTTTGTATCAACAAAAAGATAAAAAGATGAGCGCATTATTTACCCCGTTCCAGATACGGTCTATGGAACTTAAAAACAGGATCGTAGTTTCGCCCATGCAGCAATACAGTGCCCAAAATGGTATTCCGGGTACATGGCATCTTGTACATTTAGGCAGCCGAGCAGTTGGCGGTGCCGGACTGCTGATTACCGAATGCACAGCCGTTTCAGCAGAAGGTTTATGTACACTTTACGATACAGGAATATGGAACAAAGCACAGACAGAAGCGTGGAAACCCATAGTGAATTTTGTTCACGATCAAGGAGCAAAAATTGCCGTACAGCTTTGGCACGCCGGAGGAAAAGCAAGTACCACGCATCCTAAAGACGGTATGAAACCGCTGGCGCCTGCACAGGGCGGATGGATTGCCAAAAGTGCTTCTGTAACACCTATTAACCAGCACCTTCCGGTAGAAATGACTATTGATGAAATTAAGCAGACACAGGAGGACTTTGCTTACGCTGCAAAAAATGCCGTAAAAGCCGGATTTGATGCGATAGAACTACATGCGGCACACGGCTATCTGATTCATCAGTTCTATTCTGAAATGATCAATAAAAGAACTGATGACTATGGAGGAAGTTTTGAAAACAGGATTCGATTTCTTACTGAAATAGTGCAACAGTTACGAAGTGTGATTCCTAAAGAAATGCCTTTAATGCTAAGACTTTCGGCAGTAGATTATGACGGAAGTACCCATGGGTGGAAATTGGAAGACAGCGTTAAACTTGCTGCTATTTTAAAAGGAATGGGTGTAGATTTTATAACAGCTTCTGGAGGTGGTTTTGTGCAGGTAGATCAAACAATAGTGCAACCCAACTACCAACTTTCGTTTGCAACAGCTATTAAAAATAAAACTGATCTGCCTACGGGAGCCGTAGGTATGATTACCGACGCACAACAGGCTGATGAAATAATTAAAGACCATAAAGCAGACCTGGTTATTATTGCCCGTGAACATCTGCGGGATCCGTATTTTGCGCTACATGCAGCAATTGAGCTTAGTGAAACAGCCGATATTCCATGGCAATATGAAAGAGGATTCAATTAAATACAATTAATTATGGATAAAGCTATTTGGATTATAATGGCAGCAGCTGCAGGAGCAGGACTGCCGATTCAGGCCGCATTAAACAGCAAACTGGCAAAGACGGGCGGAAGTCCGCTGCATGCCGCAATGATTTCGTTTACGGTAGGCGTGCTTGCGCTGATACTTTTTATTTTATTTACATCACAGAACGTTTCTTGGAAAGATTTAAAAGACGCACCAGGCTATTCTTGGTTAGGGGGCCTACTGGGTGCATTTTATGTTTCGATTATTATTTATTCGTTTCCGCGAATTGGTCCCGGTCTGGCATTTGGCCTGATCATCGCTGGACAACTTGGAATTTCGATGCTTTTGGAACATTATCAGATTCTTGGTGCCAAACACCACCCTATAAGCTACGGAAGAATTGGCGGGCTGACGCTTATAATATTAGGTGTTTACATAACTAAAAGATTTTAGCAATGTGCTAACTTTTAAATTTTTTTAAAGTGGTTGTGCTTATCAGGTTTTATTGAACTATGTTGACAGCACCTGTTACATTAAGCATAACCACTTCACGACTACGCTGTCTTATTGTTAAAGATGGTAGGTTTTATAATTTTAGAGGTAAAAAAAGTCCCAACCTGAAAACCAGATCGGAACTTAAAAATCAATTGCTATTCTATAACCAGATAATTTAATATTTCTAAATTGTATTGCGCTACAGTTATTAATACTCTCCATGCAGCACGACTTTTATAAAGACAAACTGTACGTCTTCAGACTAGTGTAAAAACCGTAGGATTCTTGCTTACTGAAGAAATTATCAATGAGCATTATATCTGCATCGGGCAGATCGAACTCCCGGGTGCCGCGGGTGCCGGTTGCAAATAAATCGGTATCGTTATAAATTTTTATATATTTTTTCTTTCTTATTGTTTTTATATTGTTAATACATTTCGTTTTACTTGTACTTTACGTCCTTGGTATTATTTTAATAATACTAGATTACCTTCACTCTCTGCTGTGCGACCCCTTGTCAAGCAAGGGGTGACAGCAAACTGCTATTTTTAGTTTGGATGTATTAGTTCACGACTGGACTGGAACTGACGGGGGGTTTGTTTATATGTGTGATGTTAGGTGTTGGGTACTTGGAGCTAGGTGCGGGATGCCAGATGTTAGGTGCGAGGTGTTACTTACCACAGATGCTCAGATTATGACTTGATTTGTTGTGCATGTAATTAAGTCGATAACTTAGAAATATCCACAGATTCTGAATGTTCTCATTCAGTTGTTTACAGTATGTACTTAATTAAACTACGTTAGGCATTAGGCGTTAGGCATTGGGTGCTAGGTGCTAGGTGCGAGATGCCAGATTTTAGGTGCCTTGTCAAGCAAGTGGTGACAGCAAACTGTTATTTTATTTTGGATGTATTGGTGCTCGACTATGGCTCGCACTGACGAGGGTCTGGAGTGGTAGAAATCTTTGGTTTTGAAATCTCCATTGTTAGTGATAGATGTATTTCGGTTTTTCTGTACTTTTACGCCAGTTTTATTTTATGGCTTGGAAGTTGTGAACCTTACGGTTTGAAAGATCAAAAGTATCAACTACGAGCCTAACTGAATAGTCTCTTACCCCCATATATAAAGGCGAACTAATCATGAATTTACCGGTAAAATTATAGTGAATGTGCTGTTTCGTATCCATAGCTGTAGTTTTTAAATAATAAAACATTTATTGTTCAACTACAGCGCTTTACAAGCTAAAGAACCGACATATATTAACTTATGTAATTGTTTGTTTTATAATTACATGCAGCTACGCAACAATGAAAACACCATTGGTAAATTAAGCGGTTTGTAATTAGCTAATTTAAAATGTTTAAAATAAATAAGTTTTTAACGAGTTTAACATGAATATGTATATTTTACTGATTGCTATCCGCAATCTTTTTACAAAGGTTATTCTTGCTAACATTTTTTAAATCAGTACTCAGCTAATATTCAATACAAGTGTGAAATATCTGAATGAAAAAAACCACCCGTTAAGGGTGGTTAATTCAGTACTGTTTAGTTTATTTATATCTTTAAAAAGCTGTAATAAAAATATTAATACACAATTATATTATTGCGAATATGGACATTTTGTAGAAATTTTAACCAATTACTCTTTTATGATAACAAAAGTGCATAAAAGTTAAAATTCAGTGCTACAATAAATTGTATTAATTGTTAAGAAATACGAAAAAAGGCATCTGAATTGTATTTAATAGGATGTTGAAAGTATTTTATTTTTTGTTTTTGATTAGAACGTCCGGTATAAGTATCGGACGTTTAACACTCTTAAATAATGAGCTAAAGTTTGAATGAACTTTTAATAGCACTTTTTACAAGCGTTTGAGACACAATTTAACCATAAGTTAAAATAGTTAGGTATGCAGTTTATAAAAAACTTTATTGAGAAGAGCGCAACAAAAGACTTGGTAGAAAATCCACCAACGCTGCAAAAGGTACAAGAATTTTTTAATCACTGTTCCAATAGAAACATCAGATCGGCTGCTGATTATTCTCATCAATTTAAATACGGTATCGGATCCTTAATCAGCTGGTATATTAGTGAACCGCAGGCAGCACATTCATCAAGCATTTCAAACTGCAATAAACCTTCGTACATAAAGTGGTCTAGCCACCCTGAATATGCTTTCCTATCTGTTATTAATAATGAAGTAAGTTATTATTACAGCAGTACATGTGAAAGCGAAATAGAGCAATGCAGCTTAACTACAGATCCACACCACATAAAAATAATTAACGAGCTTTTTGACTATTACTACAGAAAATTTATTCTTGAAGAGAAAGCGGCGACAACCGACATATCAGCCAACTAATATATATTTGTTTATTGATTAATTAATATAATTGTTATATACTATTTATTTGTTGGTAAGAATTTTGCGTAAGATTCACCACAGGGTAAACTATGAAGAAATTTTTTGTTGTTTTTGCTTTAGTATTTATGATTTCTTGTAACAGCAAGCAAGAGGACGCATCTGAAGAATATTTTGACGCTGTTAAAAGAGAAGTGAATGACAAGTTTGGAATTATGAGTTATTTTGCAGGTTTAACAGTTACCGAAACTGCACAAGGAACTGTTGTGAGCGTGCTTCATTCTAATAACGCGTTACATTTAGAAGCCAATTGTTTTGTTTATGCAAACGGTATATGGAAAGAAATGTATAAACAACCTTTAAAGGCGTTATTAAATAATAAACCTGAAGATTTTTTGTTTAAGTTAGATGAAAAAATTGATACCTATACCCTATCTAAAATAGTCAAAGATGCGAAGAAAGATATCAGAGACAAGATTGATGTAAGCGATTTAAAACTATATCAACTGGCGGTACGTCCGCCACAATCAAGCAATTTTACAAACATACATTATGAGGTAATAATTAAATCTGATTCGTTACAGCGCCAGTTTAATTACCAGTATAATATTGACGGAACATTGTATGATGCAGAGCTAAACAATACCGAATAACAGCACCTTTAACTTATAACTGCTTATTATATCTACTTTTATAGTATTTTATTTGTATAAATAAAAATAAACCTGCACAATACGTATTTAACTACAAACAAAGCTATACAAATACACTATAATTTAATTTTTTTATACATTCGTAACCTAAAAACAAATGATTCGTAAAACGAATTTAATGTATGTTTTTAGCAAAATAAATGACTGTAGTTACCGTTTTCCATATAGAAAGCATTTTTGTGTTCATTAATTTTCCTTTAGATTTTAAACAAAATTTTAAGGCACTGATTAACAATTATAATATATTTGTGAACTTTTTGTAACTAATCTTATGAAGTACGGACTGGTAAAAAAGACAGTAGATTTAGTGGAACAGTTTGAATTTGCAAACATAAACAACGATTATCCCGATACTGTTGCCGGGTTTAAAAGATGGATAGCTGATAATCAAGCAAAATCAGCTAACATAGATATTCCAGAATGGGAAGGCAAAGACAAGGGAAGAAGCCCTGAAAGCGTAATAAGCACCTTGCTGGTTCACATGAGCAGGTTTGCAAAGAGCTATTCACGTGCAGCCATTTCGGGATCTGCATTCTCTACCCAAGAAGATTTCATCTACCTTATCAATCTTAAAGCATTTGGAGAAATGACCAAGATGGATCTCATAAAAAAGAATGTACATGAGAAATCTGCCGGTATTTTAATAATAAGCCGCCTGATAAATAACGGATGGGTTGTTCAGCAAGATTCGAGCACCGATAAACGTACCAAGATCATAAAAATTACCAATCACGGAATTGAAGTATTAGAACAGCAGATGGACAAAATTCGTGAAGCTACTAAAATAGTATGTGGCGATTTAAGCGAAACAGAAAAAATGCAGCTGATTAATCTGCTTAACAAACTTAACGAATTCCATATTCCCATATACAATAAAAGTAATAGCGTAGAAAAATTGTTAGACGAAGCTATAATCTTTAAAGCACAGCGCGAATACAGTTTAACAGAAGAAGAAAAGTAGCGTACACTGCCTGTTACATTTACAACTATTTTAAACATTAACGATTTAAATAATTTCATAAATAAATTAAAAGTTATCCAGCTTACAAGAACAAAATTATACAATGCAAAGATCAACTATACTCTACATAAATTTTACCTCGCTCGTTGCCACTGTATTTGTAAATTATTTTTTTAACACAAGAATAATTAACGGCAATACGGTTAAAACTGTTTCTGACCGATATGAAAATATGTTTACACCTGCTGACTATGCTTTTGGTATTTGGGGAATTATTTATTTTTTACTTACGATACACTTTATTTACTGCTTTTACCTGTTAAAGAATAATGACAGTAACGCAACAATTATTAAGAAAGTAGGTTTGTTGTTTGCAGTTACCAGTTTAATAAATTGCTTCTGGATTTATTTTTGGCTTCACGATTTAATTGGCATATGCCTAATTTTAATGATTGTTTTACTTTATGTTTTAACAACCATGCTTACAAGAATTACACCTAAAAAAGAACCTACCACATTAACACAATTAATTACTACCACACTATTTACCCTTTATGGCGGATGGGTGTGCGTTGCCATGATTGCAAATGCAGCAGCATTTCTGGTAAAGTTAGGTTGGAAACACACCCTAGAAGATCAATTATTTACAATTTTACTTATTATTACTGCCGGTATTATTAACGTACTGCTTAGCTGGAAGTACAGAGCAGTTGCTTTTGGACTAGCAGGCGCATGGGGATTAGGTGCTGTTGCGATAAATAACCTTGATACCAACTACACGGTTTCTGTAGTTGGAATACTTACTGCCACGGCAATTTTAAGCACATGTTTTTACATAGGTACAAGAAAGCTAACAACTAATCAATCTAGTTTACAAACAAGTTAGCCAAACAAATGTATCTTGATGTACATTTAGAAAAAAAAATATGCAGCATTACTTATCTTTCTGGTAAATTAATGCTGTTTTATTTTGCAAGACGAATGCCGGTATACTGCCATTTAAGATGTGTTTGAAAAAAGTTTCGATAAGTGTTTCGACTGTGACCAATGGGTGTAACTTCAGACGCACCTCTTAAGACCATCTGATTTACCATAAATTTACCGTTATATTCTCCAACTGCACCGGCTTCTTTTTTATATCCCGGGTATGGCAAGTAAGCCGAATTAGTCCATTCCCATCGACTACCCCAGTTAAAAAGATGAGATGCAGTTTCCCACTCTGCTTCGGTAGGCAGCCGCATTCCTTTCCATGCTGCAAAGGCAGAAGCTTCAAAGAAATTTACGTGACATAGGTCGTCGTTCCAATTTATATCGTTAAGTCCCGCCAAATCATAATGCATCCACTTGCTGTCAATAAAATACCAGTACATAGGTGCTTTTACCTGCTGCTGCTTTACCCATTCCCAGCCTTCGGAATGCCAATATCTAAAATCGCTGTATGCGCCGTCTTCCATAAACTTTAAGTATTCGCCATTTGTAACCAGACGGTCTGCAATCTCAAATTCATTTAGATACACTTTATGCCTTCCCAGCTCATTATCAAAAGAGAAACCGTTACCTTGATATCCTATTTCATATACACCTTCTTTAACAGAAATCATTTTAAACTCTTGATTATCAGATTTTTTTGGTATTACATTTTCCTTATAAGAGGGAAATAGCGGATTGTGTCCCAATATATACTTTATATCTGTAAGTAATAATTCCTGATGCTGCTGTTCGTGATTCAGTCCCAATTGCAGCAAAGGTTCTACATCTTCAGTGTACGAACTTCCGGCAAGATACCGACACATATTTTCATCAACATACTTTCTGTACTTATACACTTCGGAAACAGATGGTCTGCTTAAGTTTCCGCGGTCTGTACGAATAACCCTTGCGCCCACCGTTTCGTAATAACTGTTGAAAACAAAATTAAACTGCGGGTTGAACAGTTTATATCCCGGAAAATGAGGCAACAGTATGAATGTTTCGAAAAACCAGGTAGTATGTCCCAAATGCCATTTCGGAGGGCTGACATCTGCAACAGGCTGCACTACATAATCTTCGGTTGAAAGCGGTTTGCAAATTTCTTCTGAATGCCTGCGGATTTGTGCATACTTTTCTGCCAGATGCTGACGTGCAGTATTATTGCTATAATCTATACTATTTTTCATCTTAAAATGTTTTAAAGTGCCTGCCATACAGAATCGACAAACCAATTCTTTGAATCTTGAATCTGACCTACAATCTGAAAGCCAGAGTTTGATGCGAGTTTATCAATATCTTGTAGTTCGTACTTTTGAGAAATTTCCATATCAATAAGCTCATTTTCCATAAATGAAAATTTATGCCCAGCAATATGTATAATCTGCTCTGTTAAACTTACCAAATAACTTTTACAAGCACCTGAGACAGGATCGTATGTTTGATAGTGTTGGAATTTAGAAATATCAAAATCGGCACCTAACTCCCGATTGATGCGCGCCAGCAGATTAAGGTTAAAGGAAGCCGTTATACCGTGAGGATCGTTATACGCGTTTAATATGGTATGGGGATTTTTCTTCAGGTCGAAACCTGTTATCAGAAGATCGCCTTTGTTAACTTTATTGCGGAGTTCTTTACAAAAACTAAATGCTTCGGCTACGTCCATATTTCCGATGTTACCACCCAGAAATAGTAAAACCTTTTTTTTGTTAGGAGCGTGCATTGCTTGTTCCAACATCTTAAAATAGTCGCCTTGTAGCAATTTAATATCCAAATCTGGAATCTCTTTTTTAAGGTTTTGTTCTAAAACAGCTAAAATATTTCCGGATATATCGATAGGCATGTAGGTAAAATTTATGTCTGCGGCTGTTAGATATTTTAAAAGGAACGTAGACTTGAGCGCATCACCTGCACCTAACTCTATAAGGTCAAAAGGAGTCTGGTTGATTGCAAGATGATTTACCAATTCGGGAGTTTTATTTTTGAAAATATCAAGCTCACAAGCGGTAAGGTAATATTCCGGCATTTCCATGATTTTCTGAAAAAGCCTGTCGCCCTTTTCATCATAAAAATATTTGGAGTGTAATTTTTTCTGGAGTTGACTTAAACCTGTAACCACATCGTTTAAAAATACGATCTGATCTTTAGGTTTTTGAACAGTATTTTTTTGCATACAAGAATCCATATTTTTTTTGTGTTTAAACAACAACTATCCTGCCAGCTGTTTTACAAATTATTCTAAATCGATTGTGGCACATAAAATTATATTATATAATAAAAAAGTATGAATAGATTTAAATTTTAACGGGATTTCTTGGGATCTAATTAGTATTCCAAAGGGTAAAATAGTAAAGTTTTAACGTATATAAATTCCTCGATACGGGGAAGATGTCATCTGTACGAAATGATACTATTATGAATATTCACTTGCCCCAAAATTTAGTACATAACCAAAATTTATTCATCAGATTTTAGAATATTTATATTCAACCAATTACATTAAACACCTAATAAAAAGTATATTTATATCTTTAATTTCGTTTAATTAATATATGATTGGCATAAATTATGCATAACAAACACAGAAATTAACAATAGTATTAATTAACAGTATTTAGATTTATGAGTAAGAGAATAAACATACAGTACTTAGCCATTTTACTTTTAGTTACAGGGACATTATCACTGGTTATTTATGCTACTACATAGTTTATGCACTAAAAACAGGAGAAATTATAAAAATACATCTATATAAAAATAACATTAAAATTAAAAAAAATGAAAGAAGGAAAAGTGAAATTTTTTAATGAATCGAAAGGATTCGGATTTATCGTAAACAATAACAATAGTGAGGATGTATTTGTACATGCAACAGGATTAATTGATCAGGTGGCACAAAATGATGATGTTATTTTTGACATTGAGCGTGGTAAAAAGGGCTTTGTTGCTGTGAATGTTAAAAGAAGATAATACATTTTGATAACAGTATAAAATAGTACTTACCTATATGCAAGTACTACTTTGTTAGAAATTTCTGTTAAGATTATAAAAATAAATCCCAAGATATATTGGGATTTATTTACGTAAAATATCAGGTCATCTTTAATTATCAAAATAAGTTATTTTTTAAAGTTTATTTTAAAACTCTTGATTAATCTTAAATGAGATATTCACTTTATCCGGGAATTTATCTGCAAAAGCCGAAATAAGCTGCATGGTATACGAACTACTTTTATAGCGGGTTAGAAAATCTTTCAATTGTTCCGGATCTGTTATTGGCACTTCATAGGGAATATAACCCATACCGTAAAAGTGTCCTTCTTGTACCCAGATACAGCTGCGTTCATTATTATTTCTGCCCTTATCCAGAATATAGTAGCTTTGTTTGATTTCTGTTACAAATTCTATAGCTTTCTTTACCTGTTGATTGTGCAGAGCTACCAAAGGTAAATCAGACTGATCCTTTATAGGAATACCTTCACTTTCTGTAGTTACAGCGTATGTACAAAAGCGGTAATCTAACGCGAATTTGTCCTTCAGACTGTGCAGAAAATTCACTCCTTCGTTTACAGAACCGAAAACCTCTATACATTTCTGCAGTTTGGTGACCTTACCCACTGCAAGGTAGCTGTAGCCGTTTCGCGCGGTATATTGATAGAGTCCGTACTTAGGTTCGAACCTTTTGAGAGCTGTGTTGTAAACCGGCCACAGTTTTTTGATTTCGGTGTATTCTAAAAGCAGTGCCATGAGTTCTGTAGCACATACTTCAAAAGAAATACCGTGAATATCGCGTAAAAAATGTTGTCGTTGCGGCGTGATCTTATGACCTGTAAAATGAGAAGCCACCCTTTTTTTTAAATTTAACGCCTTGCCAATCAGTAAGACAAAATCCAGAATATAAAGAAAGAGCAATAAAGTATTTTCAAGATAGTTGGTCTGAAATTTCACCCATTATTTATGAAGATTGTATTTCAAACAGTATTAATGGCACACAATCTTTACCTCAATGGTACATATTAGAAAAGGAGGGAGAAATAATTGGTTGTGCGGGATTAATAACAAACGATTTTATAAGCAGAATGGATCTATATCCTTGGATTTGTGCACTATATATTGAAGAAAAATATAGAGGAAACGCTTATGGTGCATTGCTTATAGAAAAGGCTAAAAAAGACACGAAAGCGTTCGGATTTAGATACTTGAATTTATGTACAGACCATATAGGTTATTATGAGAAATACGGATTTAAGTATATAGGTCAAGGTTATCATCCTTGGGAAGAAGAATCAAGAATTTATCAAATCGAAATATAAAACGGCATAATGTAAGCGTTTATCTCATAGTTATTTATTGTTTCTAGTGGTTTCGATGATTGCTTCGCAGTTGGCAATAGCGGGCGGAAATTGCTTAATGCACATTTCGTGCTTCTGTAAAATTTATATTTTAGTTGAAAGTTTCGGCTTGGGTGTTGCACCGTTTAAAATCTCTAATCCTTTAGCTTTTAACCTTAAAAAAGAACTGTACTAACAAATGAATATTGACCATATATTAGATAAAATACAGCTGTTTCTACAGCATCTAAACTTGAACTTAAGAAGAATATTACTGAGAAAAGCTATCCTAAGAACCATATCATAATTAGAGCAGGCAAAAATTGCATAGGTTGAAATTGTATTTTAGTTGAGGGGTTAGGATTAGGCTTACCTGCAATTTCATTAAAACTTTTAATACACTTCCAAAAATAGAAATTTAAAAAGTGTTAAATCTTTTAAAAGCAAAGACGTTGTAAGTAGGATTATAGACTATAAACGCAATTAAAATAAAAATGCCCTTATATTTATGTAATAAAATAAATATAACAGCAGTAATTTTACTTCACTGTTATTATAAGCGCCTTTGTTAGGATACCAATTATAAATTACGTAATTTTGATAACTTCTTCATGAACTTTGTTCTGCGGACGAGTTTTTAAAGGTTTACCAATATCTACATTTGAACTTTAGCAAACATCAAAATTTAGATTTATAATCATATAATTATTCGGAATAATATTTTCTGTATAAGTAAATAAGTATTTGATTTAATTTTTTAAAAAACACATATAAACCGGAACTTATTAGTAGGACAATTGTGTTTTACTATTTTAATCACCAGTCTAATGTTAGTCAGTTAAAGTAAATTTAATATCCCGATCTAAAGCAAACGATCAACATGAAGTTTAAATTAAACTATTAATGAAAAAGTAAGATTATGACAAACAGAAAAAAATTAAACGACCAATTTTTAGCCTTATTACTACTTGTAGTTGGAGGTATTTCAATAGTAATTTATGCCAACAGCTTTTTAATCAATTAAAGAATTTTTTAAAATATATGTGTCTTGCATTTATTGAAAATCAATTCAAGACACTACACTGAAATTGCCTTCGTTTTTATTTAAGTATGGTGGTGCAGATAAATCTGCACCACCTTTTATCTTATATCAATGAAATTTACGTACTTTAATTAGCTGCAAAATTATATTAAGTGGCCGAAAATATCAATCCATTTCTTTATTGTATTTCTACTGATACCGTAAATAACCGCTAATTCAGAACTACGTAGTTTTTGTTTTTTTTGAAATCTTAATATAGTTAAAATGCTTTGCTTATCGTACGCCCTGTAGCGGCGTTCTAAAACTGTTTGTTCTGTTCTTTTTTCTCCAAACAACCTGTTGTTTATGCTTATTACTTCAAAAACTGAAAGTTCTTTAGCGTTTAAAATATTTTTAAATTCCTCACTTCTATCGGGGAATTTAAGCGCGATGATATCTGTAAATATCTTGCCATAATCTGGCCCTAAATATCGATTTTTTGGTGCTTTCTCAGCCATCTATGTAAAGTTGTTTTAGGTATCCTGTATTCTTTAATGACCTCGGTCGCGCTTTTCTCCCCTGAACTAATTATTTCAATTATAAACTCTATTATTTCAGGTGTATACAAACTTTTTTTAAAGCTTGGAAGTGCAGATTTTAATTTCACATTGATGCTCTTTGGCTTATTGTTGACTGCAGAGGTGTAAAGTGTTAAATGGTGCGAGTAAATTCGGAAAAAATCATACTCTAACAATTTGCAGCATTTCAACAGCATAACCGAATCCAGGCTTTTAGCGGAATATAGTAATTCGAGTTCGTGTTCATTGATCTTTAAAAAATTAAGAATACGTTCAGATCCCATTCCTAATTCTTCGATGCGATCTTTGATAAGTTTTCCGATAAATATTTCTTTATAATTAAATTGCATGCATTTGTAATTTTACAATTATTGAGTGATCATTTCTGTTCCGAACTTCTTTTAAAGTCAATAACCAGACATCTTTCGAGTTTAAAAAAACATCTATAGTTAGTAACACAATGATATATAACGATATCTAAATCTATACGACAATCATATAAACTCTTAGTAGCCAATTAGATATTAAAAATATTATTCAATTACAATTTAAGTCCCGTAGGTTTGTTACGAGGCTTTTTTAAAATACAGATACAGGAATATCTATTTATAATTTTTTTTAAATAAGGAAGATATAACCGGTGACAGATATTAAACTCACCAATATTCGCGGAAAAAATGATTTTCTTAAAGATAGTGTTTTTTATTCATATAAAAAGGTAATATACTATAAATCAGTTCGCTAAATATATAAAAAACTTTGATTATAACTACTAAGAAAAGCATGCTATAAAAAAAGGCAGCAACATAAATTATATGTGCCGCCTTTATATATACTGTATCTAAAACCTGTAAACCATAGCGTTTATATTCATTCCTGCACCAACCGAGGCAAAAAGTACAATATCTCCAACACTTATTTCATGATTTTCCAACTCATTGTCTAATATCATACTAAGTAAAGTAGGAATTGTTGCCACGCTGCTGTTCCCTAACTTACCGATGACCATCGGCATGATATCTGCCGGCACTTCTCTATCATAAAGTGCGTAGAATCGTTTCACGATCTCTTCATCCATTTTTTCGTTTGCCTGATGGATGATTATCTTGCTTAGCTTGTCGATAGAGCAGCCCGAATCATCGTAGCACTTCTTCATTGCTGCCGGTACATTTACGATAGCGAATTCGTAAATTCTACGACCGTTCATCTTGAGGTATCTGGTTTCGCCAGATGATTGCTTATTGTATGATTTTCCAAAAAAAAGATAATCCATTTCCTTATGCGTATGAGATGCGGACAAATGTGATAAAATACCCTCCCCCCTGCTACAAGCCTCAATTACTACAGCTCCTGCCCCATCGGCGTATATCATACTGTCTCTATCGTGAATGTCTACAACCCTTGAAAGCGTTTCTGCGCCTATTACCAGACATCTGGACGCTATTCCCGATTTAATAAAAGAGTTAGCCTGAATGACCCCTTCGATCCATCCCGGACAACCGAAAAGAAGATCGTACGCCACGCAGAAATTATTTTTAATTCCGAGTGCATGTTTGACACGTGCTGCCAAGCTGGGCACGGTATCACCCTGTACGGTACCAAACGGTACATCACCGAAATTATGCGCGAATATGATATAATCAAGTGTTTCGGGATTGATACCACTTTTTTCAATTGCCTTTTGAGCTGCAATAAATCCGATGTCTGACGTTACAGTGTTCTGATCGACATAACGTCTTTCCTCGATTCCCGTTATCTGATGCAGTTTGTAGGAAATAGTGTGATTGTCTTCTTTTAATATCTGCCCATTTTTATCCATGAAATCATGGTTTTCGAAAAATGAGTTTCTTACTGCGTCTGAGGGGATATAATTACCCGCTCCGATGATTTTACTTGTCATTTCGTTAATGTTTAAATATTATTAGAACGTTTGGAAAAATAGATCATTCCTGACTGCAAATTTATAAATTCAAGGTTTATAACAAGAAGTCCGTTATAAGTTTTTAAGGAAAATATGATAAAAGATAAATAATTTAGATTTACAAGGGTTAGTCTTTCTATAAAAAGTAGAAAAAGCACATAAAAACGGGGGTACACAATTACTTGTATACCCCCTATTTTTTGTACAAACCGATTGTTGTTATTTTCTTTTAACGTTTACCGCCATAAGACCTTTTTGTCCGCGTTCGATGTCAAACGTTACTTCGTCGTTTTCACGTACGTCTTCGATTAATCCTGAATTGTGTACAAATACATCTTCGTTACCATTTGTTTGCGAAATAAAACCAAATCCTTTAGTTTCATTGAAAAATTTAACTGTGCCTTCTTGCATCTCGTTGTTTATTTAAATTAATTATTCTGTTATTTTTACTTAACCTGCCTGATATCCTGTTGGTGGCAGTATTAAGTTATTCTATTTGTTATTTCTGTGTATAGCCAAGTTCTGTATATACCTTCATGATAGGCAGTATAATTTTAATTCATTAAAATTGAAATTATATGTACCGCAATACCGGTTTCATACTGCTGTTGGTTTGCAAATTCCTTATATGAGCGCACCGCTACGGTCTGCATTTTTTTAATCCTGTAAAGCTTCTTTAATCGGCTTAACGGATAACCGGAAATGTGCAATGATTTTACTGTTGATATTTTACCTGTGGGAAAACTATAAATCTTGTATGTGCTTTCTTAAAGACACATTTCAGATTTGCCAATGAAATCTTTTTAAAAATAAAAGTGGCAACTGAGGAAAGTCAAGACTGAGAGAGAAAAATTGATGGTTAAACTTTTTCAGAAGAGGCAAAAACAAAAGCCTGTTAATAAATTCTTTACAAAGGTAGAAGAATATTTTAATATTTATACTTTTTTAATTAAAATTATTAAATATTTATTTTCAAAAACTATATTTTTTGATTTTATTATAACAATATCACTCACACTCTCTGACAGCGCAAGCAATCTTACATGCTTTTTTAATAAGTAGCAACGATATAGTTTAAACGATATCACGCATTAAATAAAAAAGGACGCTGCAAAACGCGTAATTCCATTTAATAATGGGTATCTTTACAAATATGACCGATTTAATTAAATACACACTGTTTTTTGCAGGCACCGCTGTTGGAGTTATTGTAATTGCAATAACTGTACAAGAGTTTATAGGATTTTACTACACTGCAAAAGCGAACACTCGCAAAAAATAAATTTTTAAAAGCAGCCTAAAGCTAAACGCTATCATCTACACCTCAATTGTTTTATGTAGCGATGCTACAAAATGTCTGGCTGAACTATTTTCAATAACCTTTTCTTTGAGGAGATTTTGTTTTCTTAAAATTACACATAACAAAAAACACCATTTTTCAGGTGCTTTATTTAAGTTCCGATTAAAGAACTTCGGGACTTAACTGTTCTGTAAGTACGTTGTCGTAAACACTTTTTACGTTTCTATTCAAGAAATGTATCGTTGCAATGATTAAAAGCGGTGCTAAAACCGCAATTACTACAAGAATAAATCTGTCTGTTTTGCCTATATGCATGCTAAACATATCTAACCTTAAAAGGATTGAATGCACTAACCCACTCTATATTACTCTCTCGATCGTTAGAGTCGTACCATTGGCTGGTAACGATATCAAAATAAGACAAAACGGTTAAATACATATTATTTAATTTTCTGTTTACCATGTACAGACCCGATTCCTGTGGCCGGCATTCGGGATAGGTAAGCCATCTTACTACTTTCATAATTTTATTATTTAAAGATTTAAAAAACTTTTTAAATAGTTTCTATTTCATTTTATAATGCTATACAAGGTAGTGATAATAAACCGCTTTAGATGCAAAAACACTAAATGATTAAAAATAAAACACCTACCCAAGCGGGCAGGTGAAATTTAAATAAAACAAAGATGTTTTTAAAGGTACGCTATTAAATCTGATAATACTCTTTTTTAAAGTTTATAAATAAAGCTGACAGTTGTCTGCTTTTAATCAATTATTGATAATCCTTACTGCGGTAATGGTACGTAATAAAAAATGAGGGCTTTTATAGAATCGCAAAAAGAATATTACATCTCTCAACTTTTAAACCAAGTAATTAAAAGAAATAAAATCTAAAGGTAAAAACCTAAAATCTTTATACTACCCTATTGAAATTCTGGATAAAAAAACAGAACATTCTACTATATTAAGAAAAGAAAGTAAGTTTGAAATTAACCAATAGGTAAATCATGATCTTGTATAGCCCGCCTACAACCTTTTACTGTTTTTTGATGATAAAGTCGTCTTTCGCTTCCGTGCCTAAATGAAATTGAAATACTTCGCCAAAACCTACAGGAATTTTAAATGCATTCTCCAGTGGGTACTGTAATAAATAAGTCCAAAGGCTACGTATTACCCCGCCGTGGGTTACGATTAGTACTTTCCGGTAAGATTTATGCCTGAGTTCATTAATAAACGACGAACTTCGGTTATATAGGTCGAGGAAGCTCTCACCTAGAGGTGTGGAAGTATTTACGAAATCATCGTACCAGGGTTGGATAATTTCAGTTGGAATATCACTCCACAGCTTAGATTCCCATTCGCCAAAATGCATCTCTTTCAGTCTGTCATCAAAGAAAACTTCCCCTTGGAATTTTCTCGCCAGTTGTGCACACCTTGATGAGGGGCTGCTAAAAACTTTATCAAAATCGTGAGGCAACTGTTTAGTTAAATATTTAGCTTCCTTTACAAAACTACTCGCAAGAGGAACATCAGTTTGCCCGTAGCAGCTTCCCTGAGCCACATTTACGGTGGTATGGCGGATTATATATACTTCCATAATACAACAAATCCTAAATAAACCAACACTTCCGTTACTTGTTGTACCGTACCTAGGCAGTCACCGGTGTAACCCCCTATGTGTTTTTTGAAATACCAGCCAAGGTATACTTTTCCCAGATAGGCAAAAGGCAGTACTAAAAAGACCAGCAGTTTTTGGAAGTAGAAATACGGTAACAGAGTAACTGCCATTCCCATAAACAGCATTTTTACAGATAATGCCTTATTTGCAATGGGTTTTGATTTGCTGAGATCAGTATCTGCTACATACTGGTGCGTATGGATCATTAATCCCGACAGGTATCTGCTGGTACTGTGTGCAATTATCAGAATAACCAGAAAGCCGGTTAAAGAAGTTTCAGCCAGATGTTTCATGACCACATATTTTAATAAAAACAGTAACACGATGCCTATAGCGCCGTATGCACCCACGCGACTGTCCTTCATAATGGTGAGTATCCTTTCTTTTCCATAACCGCCGCCAAAACTGTCACAGACATCGATAAAACCGTCTTCATGAAATCCTCCGGTAAGCAATACGCCTGCGATCATCATAAGGATCAGGGCAATATCAATAGGCAGTACAAGATGTATGAGGAAGAAGACCAATGCATTGAACAATCCGACCACTATCCCTATCATAGGATAATATTTTTGCGAGTTGTTCATGATATCCGAAGAATATTGCAGGTTATTTGAGACAGGAATGCGCGTAAAAAACATCAGCGCAGTCAGGAAATAAGTGAGTTCTTTTTTAATCATATCAATTTATTTAGTAGAAACCCCGGCTGTTTCAAAGCTCGCCATTTCATTCAAAAAGTTTACAGAAGCCTGTATTATGGGGTATGCCAGCGCACATCCAGAACCTTCTCCTAGTCGCAGGTTTAAATCTAGAATAGCTTTTTGGTTAAGCGAGTCCAGAAAATGACGATGGGCGCTTTCATTGGAAACGTGGCAGAAGATGGAGCGGTTTGCAATTGCAGGCTCAACTGCATGAACCAAAGCATAGGCAGCTGTTGCAATGAATCCATCAACCATTATCAGCATATTGTTTTGGTGTGCCTGCAACATGGCACCGCACATCTGCGCTACTTCGAATCCGCCAAAAGTCTGCAGGATTTCCCAAGGATCTTTTATGGAGCCGTGGAAATCGATAACCTGCTTTAATATGTGTGTTTTATGCTGTAACTGTTCATTATCCACTCCGGTACCCCGGCCTATACATTCTTCAACTGGTTTGCTTAATAATGAGGCCATTATTAGTGACGCGGAAGAGGTATTTCCTATACCCATTTCCCCGAAACCGATGATGTTGCAGCCTTTATTAAAAATATGGTCTACGATCCGGGCACTTTCGGACAGACAAAAACGCAACTGTTCTGCTGTCATTGCTTTTCCGTAAAGTGCGCTTTGAGTTCCATAGCCCGCCTTGGCTTTAATGAATGACGGATGGTCGGCAAAATCAAAATTCACCCCTGCGTCGACCACATGGATGGCTACACCGTTCTGTTTGCAAAATACATTTATAGCAGCTCCGCCAGCCAGAAAATTCATGACCATTTGATGAGTCACTTCCGGTGGATAAGCGCTTACTCCATTTTTTGCCAAACCATGGTCTGCCGCAAAAACGATCTGAGTAGGACTTTCTAATCTGGGAGTCAGCGTCTGCTGAACCAGTGCAATTTTTAATGCTAATGTTTCCAGATACCCCAATGCACCAACAGGTTTGGTCTTGAGATCTATTTTTTGTCTTATTTGTTCTTCTAAAGTCATATTTTGATTATGAGAGCGCGGCAGAGCGTACTTATGTACAAGATACACCACAGTTCAGGTTATTCAAGGTTTGTTATTTTTAATCTCTTTGTTATATCGGTTATTACGCCAAATGCTATCTCTTAAACACTTACAATACCAACTTTTTAATCATTTCAAATTCTTCCCGAAATGAATTACTCACGCAAAAATCTTTTCCATCAATTGAAAGCCCACTTGTTGTGTAAGAATCAATTTTTTGAAAATTCACGATTTGAGACCTATTAATTTGCACAAATAAACTTTTTGGTAAATACGTTTTTAATCGTTTTAAGGTAATTAAAGGAACGACTGGTTTACGTTCGTTTTCCAGAAAAATCTTTACATAATCACCTAAACTTTCCAGATAAAAAACCTTTTGCGGAATTATTTTTACTTGCTCTGCTTCTATTTTAATAAAAAACGGCTCGATTTTATCTTCCGTTAATCTTCGGAGCAGTAAGCCGTTTTTTACTTTTTCTACAACGTTATTAAAATCATCAAAACTAAAAGGTTTCAATAAAAAGCCAACGGATTTGATTTGATACTCTTTAATCACATATTGAGGATAAGCAGTCACAAAAACGATTTCGGGTTTATTAATGAATTGATTTATTATTTTAGAGAACTCCAAGCCGCTCAAATCGGGCATTTCAATATCTAAAAATATACAGTCCACCGTATTTTCAGCCAAATACTTAAGTGCTTTTGAAACAGATTGAAATGACTGAACCAAGTCAAGGCAATCTACTTTCCCAACTGCCTTTTGAATCATTTCCAATGCTAACGGCTCATCGTCTACAGCGATGCATTTTATTTTCATTTTAATTTAATTTTTAGCGAAATAAAATATTTCCCTTCTATGATGGATTGTTCCAATTTATAGCCGTCATTATAAAGTATATCTAATCTTTTTATGGTATTTTCGATCCCGATTCCATTTGATTTTTCCCGATTTTCAAACCACGGATTTTCTGTTTCTAAAATAAATACCCCTTCTGTTATTACAGTTGAAATTCTAATGAAACAATCTTCTTGCGAAGTAACACCATGTTTAAAGCAGTTTTCAATAAATGTCAGCAAAATCATCGGTGCAATTTTAGCTTCATAATGGTTCTCGGAAATATGATATTCCAAAGTTACGTTTGAAGGCAAGCGATGTAACATTAAATCCAAATAATGCTGAATGAAAACCAATTCATTTTGCAAAGAAACAAACTCCTCATTGTCCTCATTCATTGCATAGCGCATCATTTTAGAAAGCTTTAACAGTGAGTCTTGCGATTTTTCGACATCCTTGTGCGTCAAAGCATAAATAGTATTCAACGTATTGAAGAAAAAATGGGGATTGATTTGCGCTTTCAAGTTACCCAATTCTGCTTTTGCTTTCAATTCCTGCACCGCTAATTTTTTACGTTCTTCAGTGTTCCACTTTCGAATCAAAAAATTGGTAAAACCGGTCATTAGAACAATCGCCGTCACAAAAAAAACATAATAATTAGCATAAGATTTATGCTCCGAAGCAACATAAAATTTTTCAGGATACAGACTTCTGTAAACTTCTTGTTGTAAATTCAGGAATGTTTCTACAAAATTCATCAAACTCACCACTAAAAAACACATTCCCAAAAACAAAAGGACATAAAAGAAATTGATTGATTTGTTTACCGTTTTCGGTATGACTATTTGAATATTAAAATAATAAATACCAAACAAAACCATAAATAAAACCAAATGGTAAATATGATAAACTAAAGGAAGTTTTGCAGGATAAAGCATAGGAATGAACAAAAACAAAACAATAGCCAAAATCGACCATCCCATTATATCCAGTCCAATATTTCGATTAGAAAATGCTTTCATACCCTTTTTAATGTGCTTTTACTTGCAAAGGAAATCATTATTCACCAACCATAAAATGAACTCATCGAGAAAAACTTCAAGTTCAACGATTATTTTTCAACAACAAAAAAAATAATAGGAATTTTGATCCATAAATAAAATAATCAGAAAATGAATTTCACAGTTACCATCATGACAATTGTTTTGATAATCACACTATTTTCGCCATTCGGTGTATATTACGGTGTAAAATTAGCCAAAAACAAAAATTACAAGTCACACCAAAAAATACAAAATATAATCTTCTTTGTCTGTGTTGTCGGAGTTTTGTCATTAGAAGGACTTATCACTTCTGCCGGTGGCTCTGGCAGTTTAACATCTCAAAGCGTATATTATAATACTGATTTTTTTAGATATACTTTATTTTCACACATTATTGTTGCTGTTTTATCTTATCTAATTTGGACTTTTTTAATTGTGGTTTCTAATATCTATTATCAAAAGAAACTTCCTGGAAGATTCTCTTACTTTCACAAAAAAACCGGTTACATTATTTTTGGCGGACTTATATACACTGCTGTAACTGCATTGATGGTGTATTTAATGAGTTTGAATTTAGTTTAAAATTACAACAACCGATAGCATGAAATGTGTAAAAAAATAAACTATTCCAATCTGCTTTTTTGCAAATATACATGGTGGGCAGATTGATTTGTTGCTTTATGATTTAAAATCCGCAAATACTGTATATCGTTTTGTAGTAAATCCTCTAGCGGTTAAAGATCAAGAAAAATTGATTTTTAAATATTTGCAAACCGAGCAAGGGATGTATTAAATTTTACATTTCCAAAAGCTTTAAGCAAACCATAATCAGTTTACGATTTAATATGTAATGAATTTTTAAAAGCATCTTTTAATAAGTTTACCGAAGCACAAATAAACTTTAGTTCCTTACTTTATTACTTTCTCTTGTGTTTGCATTTCTTTGTCATCTTGTATCCAAATCACTTCCCCCTATCTGCTCTATGTACTTCCTATAATCAACCGTCTACTGATTAAATAAAATGCCTTAAAATTAAATACTCTCTTTAATTTATTGCTTCATGTTGTTGTTTTTAGTCCGTTATCAGCAAAAACTTCATTTTACAGAACTTAACGACCAGTTACTATTTTTTTCGCTGATTCGGATGCTATTATAAGACCCCCTACAAGCATAATTATATCTTTAAGCACCAATCTTCCGGCTCCTGATAAATAAGGAAAACCATAGTGAGGTGTTGGGAAATCTCCACCCAATTGAGGTACATAAACTTCCGGTGTAGTAATGAGGAATGAAAGTGTAACAAACGACATAGCAGCGGTCAAAAGACCACCCCAAAAACCAATCTTAGGGAACCAAATACCCAGTAAAACAAGAATTCCGATTGTAATAATAACTGATCCCAAAGCATAAGAAAAAATATAGGTATTATTTTGCTTGTGCCAGTCTATATTTTTTTGAACTGTTTTGCCTTCCGGATTCTTGTAAAGGGTATATTCTGCAACTTCTTTGCCATGATCATTCACTATTGTTTGATCTGTGTTATGATAAAAAAAACTCATAAAAGGACTATTAATTACAAATGGGACTATTCCGTCCGCTTCGTAGGGAAGGACTTTCAATCCGCCAATCCACACCATTACTATAAATATGGCAATGCGCATAAAATTGATAAATCTATTTTGAGAATTGACAAGCAGGTTAAGAAATTTTTCCATTATCAGTATTTTTAGAATTCTTTCAAAAATACAACAATACCACCTGCTTAAAAATGGACAAATACGGTTATTACATAGATTTTCCAACTACAATAGAAATGCCGACCTTTTCTCGAAAAGTTTTAGGTGATACGCCCACTTCCTTTTTAAAATACCTACTGAAATAAAACTCATCTTCAAAACCCAGTTCTGCTGAAATTTCTTTAACGCTTTTATAGGTTAGATGGAGAAGTTTTTTTGCTTCGAGAGTCAGACGCTCCTGAATTAGCTTCGATGGCACTTTTCCATAATGTTTCTTTACTTTTTTGCTAAATGTATTTACAGACATACCATATTGTTCAGCATAGAAGGAAACTGATTTTGAAGTAGCAAAAGATGTGTCAAGCATTGCTTTGAAATTTAGAATGTCAGACTTGTTGGAAAGTATTTTAATATTTTTGCTATCGATCTGTTTCTCCCTGCTAGATAGCGCAAGTATAAGTTGAAGGTATGACCTGACAACAGACAAATCATAATTTGTACCAGCATTACCAATTTTTTGAACCTTATCGAAAAGCGTACTGATCTCCTCAAATAAAATATTATTAACAGCAATATAAGGCTTATCGTATATGTTATTGAATAATATACCATTACAAGCAACTTCTGCCTTATGATATTCTATACAATAAAAATCACCATGAAACTGTAGAAAACGAATGCTTTTCAAATTTTTAGAACCCCAATTTAACAGTTGATATGGCGACAGAAAAAGTACATTCTTGCCTTGGATATCATACTCATTAAAATCAAGCGAAAAAGAACTATCACCGTCTATTAGAGCAATGAAGTAAGTAGGTTCATTGATTATAGGAATGGATTCGGAAGCACCGAAGCAGGATATTTTGATAGTAAAATCCAATAGTGAATAGCGTTGTATGTAATTAAATAGCCAAATTTAATTATTTTGTTGAATGAACGCGCTATTGACTTTGTCTTTCTTTTTATAAATACGCTTTCTTTTTTTTATTTTAAAGTTTGCACGACATGCTGTAAATTAAACGACTGTGGTGACACTTTAGATAGAACTTGAAGAAGCATAGCTATGATATTGAACTTTTTAAGAAGGTTATTAAAATGTAGGATAACCTCCGTTCCCCTAAAAATTTATTAAATAAACATAAGGTTGGGCTTTAGATAAAATAGCAAAGGTTTTCAAACGCCATAAATTATATCAACACTTTTAATACCTCCTAAAGTTTCTGAAAAAAAAAGAAGAAATTTTTGTTGCTTCATATATTATATCGTAATATTGCAATATAATTATTTTTTACAATGGGAGCTACAAAGACTGACCACTTTACCGAACAACAGAACTCTATAGCTACGATAGCAAAAGCTTTAGGACACCCTGCAAGGATTGCCATTATAGAATATCTTGTAAAAGTAAACAGCTGTATTACCGGCGATATTGTGAACGAACTGCCACTTGCCCAGCCTACCGTATCGCAGCACTTAAAAGAACTGAAAAACGCGGGATTAATCAAAGGATCAATTGAAGGTAATTCTGTATGCTACTGTATTGACGAAAAGGTTTTTATTTTACTCAACCAATATTTCTCAAACATCATAGGTACAGTTACCGATCAAAACTGCTGCGCCTAAACTTGAATACAGCCAGCGGTAACAACTTTCATATAGAACTTGGATTTATACACTAGAAGTAAGTTACTTTAAAAAATTGGGAAAAAATTATCGTAATATTGCATTATAACTATATATATTTAAAAATGAAATTATCTAAAATCAAAAAACTATTGACCACATTAGACAATGTTGAATTTCAATTAGAAAACGGAAATTTTGTACCGGAACATTTTCACGTTACCGAAGTGGGACAAATCACTAAAAATTTTATTGATTGTGGCGGTGTAATCCGTACCGAAAAAGTAGTAAACTTTCAGTTGTGGAATGCGGACGATTTTGAACATCGTTTAAAGCCAACCAAGTTACTAAACATCATCAAACTATCTGAAGAAAAATTGGGTATTGAGGACGCTGAAATTGAAGTGGAATATCAGAGCGAAACGATTGGTAAATACGATTTGGATTTCAACGGAAAGACATTTGTATTGAAAAATAAAACAACTGCTTGTCTGGCTCAGGATGCCTGCGGGATTCCTTCTGAAAAGCAAAAGAAAAATTTGGCTGAATTACCTGTAAACAATGCGAACACGTGTACACCAGGAGGTGGTTGTTGTTAATACAATTTTGACCGATGATACCGATAGCTGAAATAGCAAAACTCTTTTTAAAGCTTGGCTTTATTGGCTTCGGAGGCCCGGCCGCACATATTGCTATGATGCAGAAAGAAGTGGTAGTGAAAAGAAAGTGGATGAGTGAACAGCACTTTCTGGATTTGTTGGGAGCTACTAATCTAATTCCCGGGCCCAACAGTACCGAAATGGCGATACACATTGGCTATGACAAAGGCGGTTGGAAAGGCTTAATTGTTGCGGGACTGGGCTTTATTTTACCAGCAGTATTCATTACCGGGATATTTGCCTGGGTGTACCAGAAATATGGTCAATTACCAGAAGTACAGCCCTTTATTTATGGCATAAAACCTGCAATCATCGCTGTTATCATAGGAGCTGTTTTTCCATTAGCGAAGCAATCTGTCAAGTCCACATTATTGGCAGTTGTAGGTATTGCTGTTTTAATGCTGTCATTATTCGGCATTAGTGAAATCTATCTGATGTTTGGAGCGGGATTACTGGCAGTGGCTTTGTATTACATTCAGGACACAAAAAATACGTTCCAAAGTTTTATCCCGATCGCATTCTTACAAATTACACAAAGCTCCTTACTGTCTGAAACAAATACCAAATTGTTCTGGATATTCCTTAAAATTGGTGCCATCCTCTATGGAAGCGGTTATGTATTATTCGCCTTTTTAGATACGGAGTTAGTAGCAACGGGCTTACTAACCCGGCAGCAATTAATGGATGCTATTGCTGTTGGGCAGTTTACCCCAGGTCCGGTTTTTTCTTCGGTAACCTTTATTGGCTACCAGATTAATGGATTATCCGGAGCAGTTATCTCAACGATTGCAATTTTTCTGCCCTCATTTGTATTTGTTGCATTACTCAATCCTTTGGTCAAAAAAATACGCAATTCAAAAGCATTATCCGCTTTTTTGGATGCGGTCAATGTTGCATCTGTTGCCATAATTGCTGCTATCTGCATCACAATGGGTAAAGAAAGCATTTCCGATTGGCGGACTATATTAATTGCATTCATCGGTGCGGTTGTGGTATTCAAATTCAAAAAGATCAACAGTGCATTTATCGTTTTAGGTGGTGCATTATTAGGTTACATTTTACATCAGTTTTAATTTAAAAATTTCATTATCATGTTTTCTACATTATCAAACACAATCGAACAATTAAAACCCGAAAACATCAGCGAAGAACGTAAAACCTTATTACAACCGCTGATAGATTTTGTACAGCAAAAATCAGACAATCATCAAGCAATAAATATCAATTTCATCTGTACGCATAATTCACGCAGAAGCCATCTGTCGCAGGTTTGGGCACAGGTTGCAAGTGCGTATTTCAATATTTCAGATGTACATTGTTATTCTGGCGGTACAGAAGAAACGGCCTTATTTTCAAAAGTGGTAGAAACATTGACTAATCAGGGCTTTAGCATCTTCAAAATAGCAGCAACCAATAACCCTGTTTATGCTATAAAGTACAGCGACAATGCTTTACCTGTAATTGGCTTTTCCAAAAAATATGACAGTCCCTTCAATCCTGTATCGGCGTTCGCAGCTATTATGACCTGTTCGCAAGCAGATGGCGGTTGTCCTTTCATTGCCGGGGCCGAAAAGAGAATTCCTATTACATTTGAAGACCCGAAAATCTCTGATGGTACAGATGAGCAATCGAAGATATATGCAGCAAGAAGTTTGCAGATCGCTGCCGAGATGTTCTATGTTTTTTCAATGATTAATAAGTAAGCGATGCAGCCAAAATTAAAATTCCTCGATCGTTACCTCACCTTATGGATATTCCTTGCTATGGCAATTGGTGTGGCTTTGGGTCATTTCTTTCCCAATATCTCTAATGTAACCAACAGCTTATCCGTTGGCACTACCAATATTCCGTTGGCAATAGGTTTAATATTAATGATGTATCCGCCATTGGCAAAAGTTGATTATTCCTTATTGCCCAGGGCATTTAAGGATAAAAAAGTAATTGGTATATCCCTATTGCTGAATTGGGTGATCGGTACCGTATTGATGTTCGGATTAGCCGTTTTGTTTTTACGGGATGAGCCCGATTACATGACAGGCTTGATACTGATAGGTTTGGCAAGATGTATTGCCATGGTAATTGTATGGAGCGACCTGGCAAAGGCCAATAGAGAATATACCGCGATGTTGGTCGCTTTAAACACTATCTTTCAGATATTTAGTTACAGCTTTTTGGTATGGTTATTCATCAATGTGTTACCTGCAAAATTAGGATTAGCCAATTTTAATGTAAGTGTATCCATGAAAGATGTTACCGAAAGCGTATTCGTCTATTTAGGTATTCCTTTTCTGACAGGTTTTTTAAGCCGTTATTTTTTGATAAAATCAAAAGGTGCAGAGTGGTTTAATAGAAAATTTGTTCCAGCCATTTCCCCTATTACCTTGTACGCTTTGCTGTTTACCATCGTCTTAATGTTCAGTTTGAAAGGTGATAAAATATTGGAGTTGCCCATGGATGTAGTAAAAGTGGCGATACCGCTAATCATTTATTTTGTACTGATGTTTTTTGTAAGCTTCTTTATCAATAAATCCTTTAAAGTTCCTTACGACAAAAACGCATCCATCGCATTTACGGCTACTGGAAACAATTTTGAATTGGCAATCGCCGTAGCCATAGCGGTGTTCGGCATCCATTCGCCACAGGCATTTGTGGGTGTTATCGGTCCATTAGTAGAAGTGCCGGTATTGATATTGTTGGTGAGGGCGAGTTTGTGGTTGCAGAAAAAGTATTATAAATAAAATGCAAAACACTTTATTCTATTTTTGTAATTTGTCTAAAATTTAAAAATGCCGGAGCAATTGGATAACTACTACCTGACCAAAGAAGAGCCCAATAAAAGTTGTTTGCTAGCCTTACGGAGTATCATCTTGGGGCAGGACGAAAACATCACTGAGACAAAAAAATATGGGATGCCTTGTTTTTGTTATAAAAAGAAGATGTTTTGCTATTTGTGGACCGATAAGAAAACGGAAGAACCATATCTCCTTATGGTTGAAGGAAAATATCTTGACCTTCCCGAATTGGAACAAGGCAACCGTTCCCGCATGAAGATTTTCAGGGTAAATCCCAGTAAAAGATTTGCCTGTCAAAAACATTAAAAAGATTTTGAAAGCTGCACTGGATTTATACAGGGATGGTACTTTAAGAATTAAGAGCTAAGATTTATAATAATGTGGCTTTTAGTTTTATCTGAGCATAATTTATTAATAAGAAAATGGAGAGGGAAATTTGTTACTACGAATTGAGGTTTTTCTTTGTTTGTTTCGAATAATTTCTATAAAATAGTAACGATATACGATGCTTTTTTTACGGATATAAAAACTATTAACTTTTAACTTTGTTTTATGGAAGATTTACTGCACATAACCGAATTTATGTCATCACCTGAACTTGTAAAAAAATTATATGCACACAGTATAAAGAAAAACTACACAACAGGAAGCACCATACTGAATGAAAATGCCAATATCCGATCGATTCCAATTGTAACAAAAGGTATCCTTAAAGTATTAAGGACAGAAGAAGACGGAAGAGAAATTTTACTTTATTACATTAAAGCAGGAGAAAGCTGCATTATGTCTTTTTTAGGCGGAATGCATAATGAAACCAGTAAAGTGAAAGCTGAAGTAGATGAAGACGCTGAGATCCTTTTTCTACCAGTTGAAAAAGTGTCATTGTTTATTAAAGAATACCCTCAATGGTTGGACTATATTTTCAGACTTTATCATAAGCGATTTGAAGAACTTCTGGAAATGGTGAATGCCATTTCTTTTAAAAAAGCAGATGAACGACTACTAAACCTTCTAAAAAAGAAAACAGAACTAACCCACTCTGAAACCATACACACAACCCACGAACAGCTGGCTAATGAACTGGGGACATCAAGAGTTGTTGTTTCGAGATTACTAAAGCAATTGGAAGAAGAAGGTTTTGTTGCATTGGGCAGAAATAAAATAACCTTATGTAACTAAAGTTGCACACAACTTTTTAAAGACTGTTTAATTTTGCCTAAAACATCATTCAAAATGAACAAAGACTTAATCCTACGCGAAAAACTCGCCCTTGAACGAACCGTACTTGCAAACCAGTCTACCTTTCTGTCCTTCTTACGAACATCTCTGTATTTTCTTATTGCCGGTATTAGCATCAACAATCTGACTGCCACCGAATACGGAAACGTTATTGAGATTGTTTTTATTGTAATATCCCTATCGGTACTTTTTACAGGAATTCTTAACTATTTTGCGCAAAAAAAACGAATAAGTACCGCACAAAAACACATTGGAGATTACAAAATGGAATATTTAGAAAGATAATTTCCTTATGTAACAAAAGTTGCTGTATGAATGGATACAAGAGATGAAATTTGTACTATTAAATTTTAAGAGATGAAAATAGAACAAATTTATACAGAATGTCTGTCACAAGGTGCATATTACATTACTTCTGATGGTGAAGCTGCCATTATTGACCCATTGCGTGAAACGCAACCCTATTTAGACCGTTTGGGAAAAGACGGCACAAAGCTCAAATATATTTTTGAAACCCATTTCCATGCAGACTTTGTAAGCGGACATATTGATTTGAGTAAGAAAACAAATGCTCCTATTGTTTACGGAACAACTGCCATGCCGGAGTTTGAAGCCATTGTAGCAGAAGACAATCAGATTTTTGAACTGGGTAGTATAAAAATAAAAGTTCTACACACACCCGGGCATACAATGGAAAGTTCGTGCTTTCTGCTGATAGATAAAAGCGGAAAAGAGACCGCTTTGTTTAGCGGAGACACTTTGTTTCTGGGCGATGTGGGCAGACCTGATCTGGCACAGAAAGCAGCGAATACGTCGCAAGAAGAATTGGCTGGAATGCTCTACGAAAGTCTGTACAATAAAATTTTACCCTTACCTGATGATGTCATAGTTTATCCGGCCCACGGAGCTGGCTCGGCTTGCGGAAAAAATATGATGAAGGAAACAGTTGATACATTAGGTAACCAAAAGCAAACGAACTATGCTTTAAATCAATCCAGCAAAGCAACTTTTATTAAAGCTTTAACAGACGGACTGCTACCGCCTCCCGCCTATTTTGGCGAGAACGTAGCAATGAACAAAAAAGGTTACCGTAGTTACGACCAAGTGCTAGCACAAGGAATGAAAGCACTTGCAATAGAAGAATTTGAAGCAATGGCAGAAACAAAAGGGGCATTAATTTTAGACACACGAAACGACAATGATTTTTCCAAGAGCTTTATTCCGCAATCGGTAAACATTGGTTTGAGTGGTGATTTTGCACCCTGGGTTGGATCAATGATTGTAAATGTAAAACAACCGATTTTGTTGGTAACCGATACAGGAAGACAACATGAAGCAGTTACACGCCTAAGCCGTGTAGGTTTTGACAACATATTGGGACATTTGAAAGGTGGATTCAAGGAATGGAAAAAAGCAGGAAAGAAAGCAGATAAAATGTTTAGAATTTCAGCAGAACAATTTGCGGTAGAATTTAAAATTGGTACAAGTAAAGTTATTGACGTTCGTAAAGAAAGCGAGTACGCAGCAGAACATATTGCAGAAGCCTACAATAGGCCATTGGAATATATAAACGACTGGATTAAAGACATTAACACACACGAACATTTTTATGTGCATTGCGCCGGCGGCTACCGAAGCATGATTACAGCCAGTATTCTGCAAGCCAGAGGGTACAGAAACTTCACAGAAATAGCAGGAGGATTTAGTGCTATTGCAAAGACGGATATACCCAAAACTGATTTTGTATGTCAAAGTAAAGTATTCGTATAAGTAAGAAACTAATTACATTAAAAGCAAATAAATGTTAGAAATTATCAAACAGCCCTGGCCTTGGTATATAGCGGGTCCGCTGATCGGTTTAACCGTACCGGCACTATTAATTTTAGGAAACAAGTCGTTCGGGATCAGTTCCTCACTTCGTCACATCTGTGCCTCGTGCCTACCCGCCAATATTCCGTTCTTCCAATACGACTGGAAAAAAGAAGTATGGAACCTGTTTTTTGTATTCGGAATATTTTTAGGAGGCGCAATAGCCATAAACGTATTGTCAAACCCTAATCCAATTGATGTGCATCCTAAGTTAGCCGAAGAGTTGACGGAATATGGGATCACCAATTACAACAATTTAATTCCTTTAGACATTATGAACTGGCAGTCGCTTTTTACACTTAAAGGTTTTTTAATAATGGTGTTCGGAGGTTTTTTAGTAGGCTTCGGAACCCGTTATGCAGGTGGCTGTACAAGCGGACATGCCATTATGGGATTGTCTAACCTGCAGTTACCGTCACTGATTGCCACGATAAGCTTTATGATTGGCGGTTTCATTATGGCGAATCTACTATTACCCCTTATACTATCACTCTAAACTAAAATCCAATGCAACAAAATAAAGAAACAAATAAAGCCTTTGAATTACATACATTAGATACAACATGTGTAACAGAAAGTACGTCTAACATTAAATTTAAAAACAATATAAAATATCTGATTGTAGGTATATTTTTCGGCATCGTTTTCGTAAAAGCAGAAGTAGTCAGCTGGTTCCGTATACAGGAAATGTTTCGATTACAGTCATTTCATATGTATGGGATAATAGGAAGTGCCGTTTTGATTGGTATGATATCCGTTTACATTATAAAAAAATTCAAAATAAAAACTATTCACGGAGAAACACTAGAATTCCATGCTAAGCAATTTAACAAAGGACAGATTTATGGCGGGCTGATCTTCGGTTTCGGTTGGGCTGTAACAGGAGCCTGCCCGGGTCCTTTATTTGCACAAATAGGAACAGGTGCAACCGTTATTGCAGTCACGCTTTTCAGTGCCATTGCAGGTACGTGGGTCTACGGGTATTTAAGGGAAAAGCTACCTCATTAATTGTGAATTTCATAACTAAACATATTAATTTTTAATTTCATTAACTAAGATATCTGCTAAAAGAAAACACATGGTTATTTAGTAACTGCTCATAAAACATATTAATAAACCTATTAATTATGTAATCAGGTTACAATCTAGATAAAAGTATTTTTATATACCAAATAAAAGTAATTGCGCGTAATAAATAGGATAAATCTCTAGCAATAAAATTAATTAGTATATTTATACACTTATTATTATATAATTATTATATTTACGTAAAAATAGAGACTGTTACATTAGGTAACTAAACTAGAAGTATAAATGTTAACTGAAAAATTGTAAAATGAGTAAAGCAACCTTATTATTTCTAAACGCATTAAGCCTTTTGGCTACCATTGTTTTAAATTATCTATTGAACTCCGGTCTGATGAGCGGGGTCACAATGAAAACAATTTCTGACAGGTACTACAACCTTTTTACTCCAGCGGGCTATGCGTTCGGTATATGGGGTATCATTTATCTGCTTCTGGTTGCTCACATAATTTACACAATCTATCTTTATAAAAAAGAGATGGATACTTCCATTATAAATGCCACAGGAAAACTGTTTATTGGTAGCAAGATAGTGAATATATTGTGGGTCTATTGCTGGTTAAATGATCTTATAATGCTCTGTGTAATCTTGATGGCTTTACTATTGTATCTGCTAATGAGAATTCTGATAAGAATCCAGTCGATCAAACGTCCTGTTTCTTTAAGGAATTTATTAATCAGCTGTCCGTTCGCCCTTTACTCGGGCTGGGTTTCGGTAGCACTGATTGCAAATATTTCTGCTCTGCTTACCAAATTAAATTGGGATGGATGGATATTAACCGAAACTGTATGGACAATACTACTAATTATAGTTGCGGGAATAATAAGCATTTATGTAAGCTGGAAATATAATGTTGCCGCTTTCGGTATGGCCGTACTTTGGGGCATTTGTGCTGTAACTGCTAATAACTTTGGAAAAAACTTCAATATTACCCTTACTGGTATACTTACATGTATTGTAATTTTATCAGTATCCATATACATAATAACGACAAAAATAGACCCTGAACTAAAGGTCGATTGATTTGAAATTTAAAAATTAATATAAATTTTAATACAATTATTATGAAAAGAAGAACATCCTTTAAAAAAAATGCCGGCGCAGCACTTGCACTTGCATTCTTATCACTGACGATTTCATGCAGTGATGACAACATGCCAAATGTTGAACCGCAGCAAAAAACGATTACTGCTATTGTGAGTGATAACAGCAGCTATTCCCTTTTAAAATCCGCAGTAGTTAAAGCCGACTTAGCCGAAACATTGAGCGGAACCGGACCATTTACTGTTTTTGCACCGAACAATGAAGCTTTCATGGCTTCAGGAATAACACAAGAAGCTGTAAACAGTATGGCAGCAGCAGATTTAAAAGACCTGCTTCTTTACCATACGCTTACAAGTAAATTTACAGCAGCTAATGTACCTGCCGGACCAAATGCAGAAGTAACCGCAGCAAACGGGGATAAACTATATCTTACAAAAGATAGTAGAGGCGTTTTTATAAATGGCTGGAAAGTGACTTCAGCGGATATTGCTGCTTCAAATGGAGTAATACACGCTGTGGAACGCGTTCTGATGCCACCTAAAGGTACCATTGTGCAGATGGCTCAAGCAAATGCAAACCTTACATACCTTGTTGCCGCAGTTTTACGTGCAAGCCAAGGATCTACAAATGTTGCACAAGTTTTATCTGCTGAAGGAAACCTTACGGTTTTTGCACCAAGCAACCAGGCATTTATAGATGCAGGTTTTCCCACAATTGCCTCAATACAGAGTGCAGATCCTGATACGCTTGCTTCCATCTTAACCTACCACGTACTTGCAGCAAGAGCTTTTTCATCAGATTTATCAAATGGTCAGTCTCTTACTACCGTAAATGGAGGCACGCTTATGGTTGCTTTAGGAAGCCAAGCAACAGTTAAGGGTAACGGTAATGAAATGCCTTCTGTAATCACATCTGTTAATATGCTTGCTACAAATGGTGTCATTCATTTAATTGACCGTGTTTTACTTCCTTAGTTTAATTTTTAATTGTTGATTAAAGGCAGGTATTTTAAAGATACCTGCTTTTATCTTATATGTAAGAATGCAAATATTTAAATAATTCTATAATGTTTAAAACTAATTAGATATAGAGATTTTGTGCAAGTGACACATTAGTCTTATAATACGTGAGCAGAAGACTCTTTTAATATCATCAATTCTTTTAAACAGACTGCTAATAATTCAGATATTCATATTTGTAGCAACAGTACATTTATACTATTCAATATTACTGCATTTACGGAATAAAAAAACTGAAAACGCAACTGCAACACCAGTATTTGTAATTAAAATATTTTAATACTAATTGAATTAGTATTAAAAAAAAACTCTACTTAACCGTCTAACCAATCAAAATTTAAAGACACTATCTTCTATCTGAATTTGCCTTAAGTAGAATGTATCCTGCAGTACCGGCTATTATTGAAGTAAGCAAAACAGAAAGTTTAGCTTCTGATACGAACAAAGGATTCTGAAAAGACAGTATGGAGATAAATATGGACATGGTAAAACCTATACCTGCCAACATACCTACACCTATAATGTGCATCCAAGTACTTCCTTCTGGTAACGAAGCTATGCCCAATCTGCGGCAAACCCAAGTTGTAAACAGTATTCCCACAGGCTTTCCTAACATAAGTCCGAAAAAGATTCCCAGACCCAGCGGAGCAGTTAGTCCGTGCAACATTTCTGCCTGCAGGGTAATATTCGTATTTGCGAAAGCAAAAACAGGAATTATCAGAAAGTTTACAGGTTTAACAAGTGCATGTTCCAACCTTTCCAATGGAGACTCCACAGTGGTATCGTTGGTAGGAAGCGTCATTGCAACCATAACCCCGGCAATTGTAGCGTGAATACCCGAATGATGGACAAAATACCAGATAAAGATACCGGGTATAAGATATAAGTACGGATTTTTAACGTTGAAACGGTTCATCAGTATCAGAACAGCCATTCCCGCAGCTGCGTACCCAAGATACGTTAATTCTATACCTTCGGAATAAAAAAACGCGATTACCAGAATAGCGATCAGATCGTCTACGATTGCAAGTGCTGCAAGGAAAATCTTCAGGCTTGCAGGAACTCTTTTATCAAGCAGGGATATTACAGCCAGTGCAAAAGCAATATCGGTTGCCATAGGAATTGCCCAACCGTGTATGGTTTCAGTGCCACTGTTAAATGTATAAAAGATGAGAGCCGGAACAACAGCACCGCCAACGGCGCACAAGATCGGCAAAAGGGCTTTCTTTGGCGAAGAAAGTTCACCTTCGACAATTTCCCTTTTTATTTCCAGACCAACCAGCAAGAAAAAAATTGCCATAAGCCCGTCATTGATCCACATAGATACGGAATAATTAAGATGAACGGATCCGCTTTCAAAACCAACAACAGTATCCAAAATATTCTGAAGACCTTCCGCCAGTGGAGAGTTAGCTACTGTAAGGGACAGTATAACACAAAGAAAAAGGAGTATACCTCCGAAATTATTTGATTTTACAAAGTCCTTGAACACATTCAAATTAATCTTATCGCTCATTTTACAAAGAATTTTTCATTTAAAAGTTCCTCAAAGATACCATTACCCTTTGAAAGTTTTCCTATTTATCTGTACTATCTCCTTTTACTTTGGAATTCCAATAGTCGGCGTTTTCGAGATTAAGCACAGAACTATCGAACTGCGGATACTTACCGGCAGCTTTCTGTGTTTCATAATCAGCCGCTATTGCAACAGCCTTTTTATAAAGCAACAGGATAGCTATAAGATTGATCCAAGCCATAAGTCCCACGCCTATATCTCCCAACGTCCACGCCAATTTAGCAGATTTTAAACATCCGAGGCATACAGATCCAAGTATTAAAATCCTTAATGCCCATATACCGTACTTCACCTTTTTACCCTTTAACAGAAAATCGATATTCGATTCTGCAATATAGTAATAGGCCATGATGGTGGTAAAGGCAAAAAACATGAGGGCAACTGCAACGAATTCATTTCCAAAGGAAGGGAAGTGCACACTGACGGCGTTTTGCGTAAAAGCGGTGCCCGCTTCGACTCCCGGAATATTTTCCACTATAAAGCCCGAACCTTCATCAAGTACGTTGTACTGGTTGGTAAAAAGGATCATAAGTGCCGTAGCCGTACATACGAACAAGGTATCTACATATACCGAAAATCCCTGAACGAGTCCCTGTTTGTAAGGATGTGACACAGCAGCAGCAGCAGCAGCATGCGGAGCGGTTCCCTGCCCGGCCTCATTGCTGTATATTCCCCGCTGTACACCCCAGCTTATTGCTGCCCCCACCATACCGCCAAAAGTAGCGTCGAGACCGAATGCAGATTTAAAGATCAGCGAGAACATCTGCGGGACTTCGGATATATTCAAGCCTATGATCACCAGCGCCATCACAATATAGGAAATCGCCATAAACGGAACGACTACTTCTGCGACCTTACTGATCCTTTTCACCCCGCCGATTATAATTAGCGCAAGCAGCAGGCATACAGCGATTGCTGTATGAAGGGTACTAAAATTAAATGCTTTTTCAACTGCCAGGGCAATACTGTTGCTTTGAACGCTTGGAAGCAAAAAACCACAGCTTACTACCGTTGTAACAGCAAACAACACTGCAAAAGGCCTGCTTTTCAACCCTTTTAAAATATAGTATGCAGGACCTCCCCTGAACTCACCCTTACTTACTTCTTTATAGGTTTGGGACAATGTAGCTTCTATTACTGCAGAGGCACTTCCCAAGAAAGCGATCGCCCACATCCAGAAAACCGCTCCAGGCCCGCCCATCGCAATAGCTGTCGCAACACCTGCGATATTTCCCGTACCGATGCGACCGGATATAGCAAGCGTAAACGCCTGAAAAGAAGAAATTCCTTCATCGGATTTTTTCGTACCGAACAACAACCTGATCATTTCCCTGAAGAGCCTGACCTGTGGAAACCGCAGTTTAAAACTAAAAAAAAGTCCTGCGCAAAGGCAGAGTATAACCAAAGCGTTACTCCAGACAATCTCATTTATCCAGTAAACAATCGATTCCATTTATATTTATTTTTTACTGATCCAGCCCAATATCGGGGTTTGTTTTTCAACTATTCTCATACATGCGTACAGATAAAAAAAAAGCTGATTTGAACAAATATAGGCACTTTTGAACAAAATATACATTCCCACTAAAGGGAATCATCAAAATAACTTTAACTATCTTTGATAAAAAACATACACGCCAAAATGGATAAAACCGACAAAAAACAGTCTTTCTTAAGCCACCTTGAAGAGCTAAGATGGGTATTTGTAAGATGTTTCACAGGAATAGTTATCTGTTCGATACTTGCCTTTATATTCAGCGACTTTATTTTCGACCAGATTATATTCGCACCGAAAAACACAGATTTTCCTACTTACACCATCTACAGAAATCTGGCTGAAACTTTAAGTATGGATACGACTTTGTTTGCTACGGAGTTCAATTTCGAACTTCAGAACAGAAAGATGGAAGGCCAGCTGTCCGTATTGATATGGACCTGCTTCAGTTTTGGCGTTATGGCAGCCTTTCCGCTAATTATGTTCGAATTCTGGAAATATATAAGCCCTGCTCTTTATAAGAATGAGAAGAAATACGGACTGCTTTTTTTATCATCTGCCAGCCTTCTTTTTTTTATCGGTGTACTTTTCGGATACTATGTCATTGTTCCTTTATCAATCAATTTCCTTAGTGGTTTCAGCATAAGCGATGTCATAGAGAACCAGATAGACGTAAATTCCTACATCTCGTTGGTGCGCACTACCCTTTTAGCCTCCGGTGTAGTTTTTAACCTTCCGGTGATTATTTATTTCCTTTACCGTACAGGTCTGATTTCAACTGCTTTTTTAAAAGAATACAGACGGTATGCCTATGTGATTATACTTATTGCCTCAGCCGTAATAACCCCCCCTGACATTTTAAGTCAGGTGCTTCTCGTAATACCGATGGCTATACTTTATGAAGCCAGCATTTATCTGACAAGTACCTTTCGCTTAAAAACAGTATAAAACCGCTATACCAAATATTGAAACTTTAAAGATTAAGATCAACAAAGTAAATTTTCCGGTGTTATTTTACTAACATATCGCTAAACATTATATTTGCAAAAAAAATCATGAGATCAACAATAGAAATAAACAGCTACATAGAACCGTTGAAGAGCAGCCTGGCAAGACATACACTTTATGAAAAGATCAAAACCCTAGAAGACCTTCAGGTTTTTCTGCAAGTACATGTTTATGCCGTTTGGGATTTTATGTCGCTTTTAAAGGCGCTGCAATCAAAACTTACCTGTACAACAAGCCCTTGGTTTGCCTCACCTAACCCTGAAGTACGTTATCTTATAAATGAAATAGTGCTTGCGGAAGAATCGGACTTAACCCATGACGGCAAACGTTTAAGTCATTTTGAGATGTATGTGGAAGCCATGAAAAAGAGCAATGCCAGTACAGAAACGCTTGAAAAGTTTCTTGATACTGTAAAAGCAACAGACATATTCAGTGCGATAAAGTCAAGTGAACTGCACCCAAACATCAAGGAATTTCTGACATTTACCTTTGAAGTGATAGCAAACGGGAAATCACATGAAATTGCTTCAGCATTTACCTTTGGTCGTGAAGACCTTATCCCCGGAATGTTCACCGAGATGCTTAAAGAATTCAAAGCAACTTTTCAAGAAGCCGATTTAAGTGAGTTGGTGTATTATTTTGAACGTCATATCGAACTGGATGCCGATGAGCACGGTCCCATGGCATTTGAAATGATTAGTATTTTATGCGGAGAAGATCTTGTAAAATGGGCAGAAACAGCAAAAACTGCCAAAGAATCGCTGGAAAAGAGAATAAAGCTGTGGGATGCCATCGAAGAAATGATTCAGCAACAATAAATCTTACTGGTTTTAAAACATTTAAATTTAAGTAAGTATTCTACAAGCTCAATTAAATAATAACAAAAACCCGTATTCACGGGTTTTTGTTATTTATGCAAAAAGAGATACACTTAAAATTTAAAACCAAAACTAAAAAAAGTGGAATTCGGATTCTATTTTATCTCCCGCTTTCTCAGGGATATCATGCAAGTTGCAGAGCTGTCTGAAAATTAACGCAACCTGTGTAACTTCCTTTATAATTCCGTTGGCATCTTTTACACTGAACTGATCCGCAATTAAAAGCAGATCTTCTTTTGTAATTCCAGTCCGCTTTTTATTAACAGACAAAGCCCTTGTAACCCTGGTATAGTTCAGCAGGGCATCCAAAGGATATGTTAGATCGTACGCGGGTGCCAGATACCATCTGTCCTCCTGCTTATCATACATAAATGAAAAATTCTTTAAATGGTCATCTGTATTTGCAAACACTAAATTAAAAACCATCCTTCTAAACAGCTGCCTAACGTCTTTATGTGGAACCCGCAAGTCATTTGCCAGTCGGAAAAGATTCTCATAAGAAGAATGCTCAGGTACGGTAAAGTCCCAACCAGTCATTCCTGAGGCGGTTAACACATGAATCTTTTCCCCCTGCTGCCTATCGAACCGTAACGTAGCAAAATGTTTATCTTCGATAAGTTTGGAAGGCATGATATCAATACCTGCAGCTACTGCCATTTTATAATAAATGTATTCTACCTTTTCTTTTGAATACGTTTGATTTTCCTCAATACACAGCTTTATCAGGTAATGATTATACTCATTGGAAGTCACCAGATCACCGGGTATAAGATTGGCTGTTAACTTATGTTCTGAAATTAAAACTTTGGGTCTTGCCCCACCTGCAGACGTACCTATCTTAAAAATATTTAGCAAAGCGATATCCGTCAATCCTTTCTCTTCAACAGAAGTTTTCAAATCTAATACCTTTCGCACCACTTCGGTAATTTCACCAATGTTTATCCCTGAGCTCGAGTCCATTTCTTTTGCAGGAGCAAACTCCAAGGCGCCCATTGCTCTTTTCCCTACGTAGGTAAGCTGCTCTAAAGGGGATATACTTTTCAAGTCTTTACGGGCAGATTCCAACCATTCCCTAAATACGATATTCCCAAAATAATCAGGAAGCGAATCGGCAATCATGGGAGGCAGTCCTCTAAATGTTTCTCCTTCGAACTCTGAAAAAACCTGTACAATTGAAGTCCTTTTGATAATATAGGGAAAAAGTCTCTTGTAAATATTCAAAGCGAGAAATTCCGGGTTGTATTGAAAAGAAGCTTTTCTCCTGTTTTCGTCATACCCGATCTTTGCAATTTCCACTCCTTGGAAATACAGTTCTACTACCTGATTTTCCGCCATAATTAATAAAGTGATTTATTTTCGTCCAGATTTCCGATTTCAGATAATATAAACCTATTGAATGATTTCATCTGATCGAAGTGCTGTATAACTTTCAACAGTGTTTCCAAGGTTGCGTTTTCACCATTCTCCAAATTTGTAATGGTATATCTGGAAAGATCGAGTGCATCAGCCAATTCCTGCTGGGTTAACTTTTCAGATTTACGCATGCTCCTGCACCATTTTCCAATGGTAGTCTTCACCTCTTTTATCGTTATAAAATCCAACATAAAATGTTTGTTATAATAAACAAATATACAAAATATCAACAATAAGTGCAATATAATAAACATTTATAAAATAATAGAGATATGAAGAGCTATTAAAAATCAGAAAAGTACTTTGTAAAACAAGGAAAAGTTTATTTTTGCACCTTCACTAAATAAAAAATATCATGCAAGAACTAATCGAAAAGATCAATGCTGAAATGGTAGCATTCAACGAAGATGCACAATTACAATCAGAAAAAGCAAACAAAGCAGCAGGAACAAGAGCCCGCAAATCAACTTTGAACCTTGAAAAACTTTTAAAAGAATTCCGTAAGTTATCTTTAGAAGAATCAAAAAAATAATAAAAGCTCCCAACGGGAGCTTTTATTTATATAGGATCAACAGGAGACACAATTGCAAACTGACTTATGATTGTAAAATCATTTTTTCAACCTTTTCCTTCAGTAACTGAAATCCTCCAGGTTTGACTTTTCTTAAAATCTTCGTTCTTAAAAGATCTTTCGAATTTAGATCATTGTACAAATGTACCTACTAAAATGTTAACACTTGAATTATTTTTAATATGAAAAATGCTGACACATTATCAAACTTTATTAATATTTAAATAGCTAAAATGACCTGGTGTACGGCAACCATGCCACTGCTCTTTTAAATTGTAAATGAGAAAGGTGATTATAAGCAGTAATAATTAAACAAAAAAATATAATTAAAAAAAAACGTTTCTTGTAAAAGGAAAAATATATTCTTTGAAAATTTATTTTCCAACTACCTTTTTGCAACACATTGGCGATGTATCTGTCCCCAATTGGCAAGGGTTGCAATTACCGGTTTTACAGATTCGCCATATTCGGTAAGTTCATAACTTACCATCACGGGTTGTGATTTACCCACGGTACGTTTAACCAAAAAATTGACTTCCATTTCCTTTAATTCCCTGCTGAGCATTTTACCTGATATACCCTCAACTTCCCTTAGAATATCCGAATATCGTTTTGCACCAAACAATAAACAGGCTACAATTGAAATTTTCCATTTTCCGCCCAATACATACATTGCGTCATGCACGGCCCTTATAGAGTGTCTGCACTCTTCTGAAGAATGCGGTATTACTGTTTTTGTGGTTACCTGCATGTTACTATTACTTTTTGTTTGTTAGTGACAAAAGTATACAAATATTTTGCAACTTTGACAAAAATTAAAAAGATATGCAATTAATAGAAAACCTTAAGTGGAGGTATTCCACAAAAAAATTCAGTGACAAAAAAATTAGTGGAGAATTGATTGACCAGATTATAGAAGCCACCAGGCTTTCTGCATCTTCTGCGGGGTTACAACCTTTCCGCCTTATCGCAATAGAAAATGAGGAACTTAAGAAGCAACTTGGAGAAGGATCTTTTAATTCGCAAATTGCAGAATCATCGCACTTATTCGTTTTTGCTGCATTTGATGGAATTACATTAAACCATATTGAAGAATACATTGAGCAGATTGCCCATGTTAGAGGAATTAAAACAGAAAATCTGTCGGAATTTAAAGTAGCTTTAGTAAATAATATACTGCAAAGAGAAAGATATGAAAATTTTGTATGGGCATCGAGACAGGCTTATATTGCATTGGGAACCGCATTAATTGCTGCTGCGGAACTTAAAATAGATGCTACCCCAATGGAAGGTTTTGATGGCGAAAAGTTTGACACACTACTTAACTTAAAAGAAAGAGGACTTAAAACTGTTGTTATATTGGCGCTTGTCTATAGAGACACGGAAAAAGATGTGTTTGCAGGATTTACGAAAGTAAGACTTGACAAAGAAAAGTTTGTTACCTGTATAGAGTAAAACCTATCTACGTTTGAAATTATGCATGATACCAACAAAGTTATTGACTTATGAGAATATCGAGTTACTTTAATGCTATGTCTGCGCATTAACGGCAGTTAAAATTCCATCGTAATTAGACCGTTCCTTCCGCAAATGAATGTAGTATTACAGTATTGTTTTTATTTTATGGGAATGAAAAATTGGTACTAAATGAACAATTTAACCGCTGACCCGATAAATTGGGACAAGTGTTCACTCTATTATAATTGGCAGCAGGGATATTTTATTTTGAAATATTGATTTTTCGTTATCCAATAAGACACCTTCCATTAATAAAATGCTTAAAAATATCAATTACATTTGGGATTACAATCTAGTCTTTACTATTTATACTTATGGTTTGAGCTATTTAAATATTAAAGACGAACAATGTTCGTCTTTAATATAATGGATTTACTTTATTTAGAGTTTAAATAGAGATGTTTTTGCAATTATAGCAACATTTTAAATATACCGCTTACATATTTGGCCTTAAAATCATTCCGCCGTCTATCAGGATATCAGTTCCTTTCACAAAATTAGCCGCATCATTATCAGATAAATAAACAACAGCTTTAGCAAAATCTTCTACAGATCGCATTTTCTTCAACGGAATTTTATTAATCATCTAATCATTCAAACGTTCCAATACTTTTTCATCCAATCCGGGTTTGGTCAGTATTTCAGTTTTGATTGGCGCGGGGCTTACAATATTCACACGGAGTTTTTGCAATAAAATTTAAAGCTGCGTACTTTGCTGATAAACCGAGCGGTTTGGTTTCTTATTTTTTTTATCTAAAAAAAACTAAGACGACGTAAAAGAATAAATCCAGAAGTGCTGAACACATTTAAATTTTTATAATTATGGAAGCAAAATTACAATCTTAAACGCTATCTGTTTTAAGTGTTTTAGTTGCCCAGTCCTCAAAAAGTGTTCTACCGGTATTAAATTGACCAGAAGGAACCAGAAGAGAAGTAGGAACATTAAAATGCATATAGTTACTTTCATTGTCTATAACGACCTTTTTATTCTGACCGGTAATATCGATATATTTAGAGACAAAATCCACCATTTTGCCACGTTGCGGCCCCGCAATTTCTACAGTATCATTTTTGGGTTCTTCCAAAGAAAATCTTACGATAAAATAGGCAACATCTTCAAGTGCAATAGGCTGATAGTCCAGTTTTGATACAATAACATTATCACCCTTGCCCTGTACCTGTATGATAGCTTCCACATGGTCATGAAACTGTGTTGACCGAATAATTGTATAAGGTAACCCAGATTTTTTTATTGTATCTTCCTGAAGTTTCTTTGCTTTTAGATAACCAATCTCCAATGCATCATCTGTACCTACAATTGATAATACGATGTGATGCTTAACACTGGAAGTCAATTCTTCTTTAACAAGATTCTTTCCTGCGATCTCAAAAAAGCGGAGTGCATTTTCGCCATCTGGAGAAGATGAATTAGACAGATCAATAACTATTTCGGTTCCGTTTAAAGCTTCCTTGAGTCCTTTACTTGTAAATATATCTACACCATGCGAAGGGGAACCTATAATTACGATGTGCCCCAGTTCCTCTAATTTTTTTGTCACAAGTCTTCCTGTAAGACCTGTACCACCTATTACTAAAATTCTCATATATAATTTGTTAACTATTTATTGGAAAGCTGATTAAAATGAATTGAGTTGTACTACTCTACTCTTTATATTTTACAAAATTGAGAAATTTCAGTATTCATTTACACTCACAAATTGAGGTATAAGGTGGACAAAACAAGGAATTATACAATTACTATATTTCTAATCTGATTTTTTAGCGAATATTTTCCGATATTCACTTGGCGAACAACCCGATTTTTTTGTGAACAGTCTGACAAAATACTTTGTGTCCAGATATCCCAGCTGATAAGAAATTTCTTTAATACTGGCTTCTGAATAGTAAAGCAATCTTTGTGCTTCGTTCATCACTTCCTTTTGGATGATTTGTGAAGCAGACAGTCCAGTTACTTTTTTAAGTGTATCACTTAAGTGTGCAACAGTGATATTTAGCTTTTCTGCGTATTCGGAAGGGCGTTTAAAAGTTCGGAAATTTGATTTTACAAGATTCATAAATTCCTTGGAGATACTTATTGAACGTACACTTAAACTTTCAGAATTAATCAATGATTTATGATACAATACTGTTGCTTGCTCTACCATAGCCGAAAGTAAAGGTTCTTCAACTTGTCTATATATGCCCGCATTCAGGTCTGGCAATTTTAGCATTGAATCGAAGATGGCTCTAAACCACTCCTGTTCAATATTTGAGAGTACAATTAGCATGGTATCCCCTACGGATTTCCATAAACTTTCCTGTGCGGATTTAGTGAGGTGATGACTTTCAAAAGACACATAATAACCTGTAGCACCAAAAGTGTTCAGAATCTGATGGACCTGTCCAGGAGGAGAAACAAAAAATGTACCCCCCGACATTTCTAAATGATTAAAATCGAATACAACTTCAAGCTTACCAGCTTCGATCAACATACAGGTATAGTGATCGTGCCTGTGAGGTTCAAGCGCTTTTATTATACCTGGTGTGGATCTGTCCCAAATACCGACATAAATTCCACTTCTGTAATCCATGGTATTTAATGTAATTGAATTGTTTTTAGGCATAGTAACTTCTTTGTAAATCTAATTTAGGTTTAAATTGTATACAGTAAACAATTAATAAAAATAAAAAACTAATTATAATATAATTAAACAAAATGCTACAACAAAAATTAGTTTTTTGTTTTCATCGACATTTTTAATAAATGGTAAAGTTCATAGATCTTATACAACTGTATAAATCATTGCAAATAATCTTAAAAATATCCACTACATAGTTAAGACCGAAGCACAACTTTTTTTTTATCGATAACCTAAAATTACGCAAACAATAAAATTTAATTATTAAACAGAATTATTTGATTAAGTACTTAACTGACAGCATGTAACTTAAAACTAAAAATAATTTTATTTTAATTTTTATATCACACTACAGGTAACTTCTTTAAATCAGGTATGAACTATTATGTTCCGAGATTGTGAAATAATATTTGGTTATTTTGTCGATTATCGAAAGCTGCTAACAATCTACTTTTATTTTTGTTAAGTCATTTTTATTACTATTTTTGAAACACATAATTATCAACTTAATCTATTTATTAATGGTATTATGTTTTTATAAGGAGGAAAGGATTGTTAATGCAATCCTTTTTTTATTATGAAAAAAATTATATATTTGAGTGATGACAGAATTAATGTAATTGTTACTTAGTGAAATACCTGTGAGAAATTGCAGGTATTTTTATAATTCCTTTCAGTATCATCAAGGTTTGATTTACGTTGTAAGAGGTGACATTTGTAACCTCTTTTGTTTTTTCTAAATATTTTGAAATACAAAAACACAGGCTTGAACCTGCACTATATTTTTTTGGTTATAGAAAAGCATCTGTGTTTATTAGCACGTGCTTTTTGCTTTTTGTTTAACACATTAGTCAGCTTGCAGAGAAAAAACTTTTTATAAACTGCTGCCTGTGGTAGGTCACATTCATTACACTATAAAAATTTTACAATTGAAACCTGCGCCTTTTTAAACTGTTCTATTTTTGGATTGTAAGTTTAAAGGTAACTTGCAATAAAAACTAAAAACTCCCTGTTTAGGAGTTTTTAGTTTTCTAGATTTGGGGTATATCTAAAAGAAGATTAATTTTTTTAACGATAGCAACCATTTGCAAAGATTCTTGATTATGTTTTCTTAACTTTTTTAAATTTTGATCCACTTTTTCGAGTAGGCATTGCCTAATGAGCATCATTTCTTCATATTTAAACATACTGGTGAGATATTTGGTTTTTACATTTTTGTAAAAGTAGAATTTATTAATTTATCAACTTTGATACTATTACAAATTAAATTGATAAAAAAGCAACTAATACAAATAAAGCCAAAAACACCTACAAAATATTATGACGGTTTTACGCATGTTCCACAACTTAAACTATCTGATTTTTATACTATCTATTTCATAAATAATGTGGTTTTTGACCATCCATCGATTTGTGAAATTTTTCATCAGCATTTTATCGCAGAGAATTTAAAAAATACGATTTAAAATCGTATTTTTAGAATAGGAATATGATTTAGCACTGAATACATATTCAATTTACTAACTAAAATATTTATTAATTTAAACAATAAATTATGAAGAAGAAATCGATAGGCATTATTGTAGGTTCCATTAGAAAAGATGCCTACACAAAGAAAATAGCAGATTTTTTAATATCGAAAGCACCAGAAGGCTATAGTCTTGAAACTATCAACATTGCAGATCTTCCATTATATAATCAAGATTATGATGAAGCGGACGAGCCTGAAAACTATTCAAGTTTCAGAAAAAAAGTAAAAGATAAAGACGGTATTATATTTGTAACCCCAGAGCATAACAGGTCTGTACCTGCAGCATTGAAAAATGCACTGGACGTAGGTTCAAGACCTTATGGTAAAAATGTGTGGGATGGCAAACCTTGTTTTGTGATATCATCATCGGTGAGCGGTATAAGTGGTTTTGGAGCCAACCACCACTTGAGACAAACACTTACCTTTCTTAATATGCCCGCGCTGCAACAACCCGAAGTATATCTGCCAAACGTTCAGGATTATTTTAATGAAAAAGGAGAACTGATTAAAGAAGATACTGCTTCTTTTCTAACAGAGTCATTAAAAACCTATCTGGATTTTGCTTCAAAGTTTATAAAATAACTCCTAAAAAATAGTAACAAGACTGGTACTTTTTTAAATGAAATACAATGAGACCTATACAATGATCTGCAATTTATTTTTTTCACGATTTTAAAATATTTGAATTTTCATAGCTGTGATTACGACTCTTTAAAATCTATATTGAATTTAGTAGTCCATATCCTCATTCAATATATAGTGAAAATATTTTAAGTAGAGAAAATTTATCGATCAAAGCATTCTCTACAAAAAATGTTATGATAACCCGACCTATGTCGTTCAGATGCATTGTACTTTTATTTTAAAAGTGTATTTTTATGTACGAAATTTGAAAACGCATTGTCTTTAAAATAGCTGTACTACTAACGGTTTAACGTTTTTAGGCAGTTGAAAATAAAACCAACAATGCGACTTATTGATGAAGTATGACCGATTTAAACGACTCGCAAAGAAGAGCAGCGACATTTGAGGGCAAGCACCTTCTAGTGCTTGCTGGGGCCGGCACTGGCAAAACAAAAACCATAGTTGCGCGTGCAGAGTACCTTTTAAACAATGGGGTTGAACCCAATAAAATAGCCATTGTATCTTTTACACGAAAATCTGCACGTGAAATTGCGGAACGCCTGAAACTGTCTGTATCAGGCAACATGAACAAGAATGCCATTACGGGAAAAACGTTTCACTCATGGTGCAATGAAATAATGCACCAGTACCCGGAGCACTTTCCGCACCATTCTTTTACACCCTTGGACGAAGACGACCGGCTAAGTGCCTTTGCTTTAGCAATAGGCAGGAATTTAAAAGACAGTACCACTGAAAAGATTAAGAAGGAAACCGTTGCGGCAGTATACTCTTACGCGGTAAACACTCTTTGCAGCCTTACGGATGCCATTTTTCATATACGCTATGTGAATTCGGATAAAGACGACGAACAGATAAAAAAGCGTGTTGAAGAAGACAAGCTTATTATTGCGCCCATTATTAAAAAATACATAGAGTATAAAAAAGAGCGCCGCTACATGGATTACGATGACATGCTAAATGTTGTTGCGCAGGTATTGGAAAAAAACGAAAGCGTAAGAACGACCGTAACCACACGGTATGTTCATGTGCTTGTTGATGAAATGCAAGATACGAACCCGTTACAATACAAGCTATTACGCTGTTTCACTGAAAAATCGCATTTGTTCTGTGTTGGCGACGATGCGCAGAGTATTTACGCATTCAGGGGCGCCGACTTTAAAACCATACATTCGTTTGTGGATGCAGTACCGCAATCTGAACTGCAGAAACTTGAGCTGAACTACCGTTCTACACAGGAAATTTTAGATTTAAGTAACTGGGTATTGGCACAGTCGCCACTTAACTACAACAAAAACCTTACAGCCGACAGAGGAAAGGGCGAAAAGCCGCAACTGATACATATAGAGGATGACTGGGAAGAAGCCGACACCGTTACCGACACTATATTGCAAACACTTGCCGATGGAGGAACCTACAGCGACAGTATGGTATTGGGACGATCGGGATGGTCATTATCAAAAGTGGAAGGTGCCTGCCTTACCAAGAAGATACCGTATGTAAAGCTTGGAGGAACATCGCTGATGCAGAGCGCCCATGTTAGAGACGTGGTATCGGCCATGCGGATTGCAGCAAATATTTACGATGAAATTGCCTGGATACGCTACCTGCAGCTATGGCAGCACATTGGTACTGCAACCGCCGCAAAAATAATTACCGAAATTATTACGCTTGACAATTTTGAACAAATGATGGACAGGCTGCAATTATCTGGTTTCAAGGGGCTAAATGCTGATGTTTTAAATACGCTTAAAAATATACGGAAGTTTATAAACAATCCTTCCAAAGCGATGCATGAGGCTGTGAACCATATGAAGGAAACACTTGAGAAAAAATACAGTGAAGAGTGGAGTTACAGGGCAGCAGATTTTGAAGTACTGCAGGAAGTAGCAAAAGGCACCGGAACAATTACCGAATTTATTACAGAATATGTGCTTGACCCCAAAGCAGAGACTACCTTTAAATTTGGAAAGGAGACTGAGGAAGATGTGGTAACGCTGTCTACGATACATTCGGCGAAAGGACTGGAAGCAAAGACAGTACACGTACTGAACGTTAATCCATACAACTACCCTTCGCCCAGAACCATAAAACAAGGAGGAGATGCCGTAGAGGAAGAGCGCAGATGCCTGTATGTTGCACTTACACGTGCAAAAGACCGTTTATACCTGTACCGATTTACACGGTCGCTGCACACCCAATCATCAGAAAACGATAAAGAGCAAGCCAACCTTTACTTTCTTAACGGTTTGCCTACTGACTTGGTAACTATTAAGGTAAACGGAAGAGAGCAAAAGGATTTTACAGGAAACAATGAAGCAGATTTGTCGGATTTTGACTTTCCGGATTTTGATTTTGATTAATATTTTATATTTTTTTAGGGAAAGACCTGATGAGATTTTAAGCTGATACACGAAATTTTGTACGATGGTGCGTCAATTAATAATATAAACGCCTGAACAAAAGCAACATTGTTGTATGTAACGATAACAGTTGTGCGGGAACAGCGTGTTTAAGAATTTATAGCATGTGAAGCAATTGAGGGACAAAGATCCTCTTAAACCCTAATTCTGTATGTTGCACGACGTACCTTATTTTGCTTTTAACTCTCGAGGGGATCAATGCGTCCAAAAGGCACAGATAAAAAAACGGAGCAAGCTATAAGGCCTACCCCGTTTTATAATTATAAATATATTATGTAATTCTGTGACTTACAAATCAATTTTTGTTTCGTAAGCAGCTTTGTACACCGGATCCTCTTTGGGATCTATCTTTTCAACTATATTACTTTGTTTTTCCGCTTTCATTTCAGACAGTTTCTTTTCCAAAACACTGATGACCTGTTCTGTCTTATCTGCTGCTTTATCAATCATGGAAGTCAGCGTGCCTTCGAAATCGCCCTTGTTGGACGAAGCCAATGCAGATACGAAATCTTTAAAAGTATTCCTTGAATCTTTAAAGGATTCGGCTCCGGACTTCAACTGATGTGAAATTCTGTTTCGGACTTTTTTTCCTTTTTCCGTTGTAATCAACGCGCTTATTGCCGCACCTACCGTTGCACCCGCCACGATAGCTCCAAATTTTATCAGATTTTTCATAATACTTAAAATATTAATTATACACTAAGATTCATAACATTTAACATACCAGAGGGATGACAATAATTATACCTTAAAGTAAAGTTATAACCTAACATACTAAAGTTAACAACCTTTAAAAAAAACAGCGCCCAGATATGTACATTTAAACCTTATTTGAGACTTAATACAAATATGTAAGCGATGGAGCATAATTCTACATTATTATTTAATGGCAAAGCAACTGTGAAAAATTCCCCATTAAATGTAAATTATATACAAGTAGAACCCGAGATGCTAGGTTTAAGAGAAGGTATTAAAATGAGAGCAATTACATTTTTTACTTATTTATATTTTTAATTGCGCTATATTTATATACAGACAATTAAAAACGATAAGCTTGGAAACAATTATAGGAACAATTGCGGGGATATTAACTTCGGTATCTATGCTACCACAATTAATTAAGGTACTAAAAGAAAAAGATGTTGAAAACCTTTCGGGCGGAATGATCGGGGTTCTTTTAACGGGTGTGTCGCTATGGGTAGTATTTGGCTTTATGAAGAATGAGCTACCGATAATCCTATCGAACGGTTTTTCTGTTATTGTTAATTCCATCCTTCTTATTTACTACTTTAAGTATAGGAACAATTGACCTGATTCTGGATATTAAAATTAGAAAGCTTGCCGAGCGGAAATGAATTAGCGAAACTATTAAAAGAAACAATAGCTAAGAAAAAGCTAATTAAATTTAAGCGAGAGGCCTATAAAAACATTAATTGAAACTGAACAGTATAACACCTAACTGTACGTCTTCAAACTAATTTGGACATATTTCTGAAAGTAATCAATTAAGAACTGAAAAAACTTATTGAACTAAACAGTTTTGTATTATATGACCACAATTCCGATATCAGACTAAAATTTAAACTTTTAGAATACAACATGATTATAAACCCATGATGAAGATGTAGTTAAAAAAAACAATTTTATATGCATGCATACAAAGTTACTATCTTTGTACTTCATAAGTGTTTTTTGGTTATTAAAGAGGTTGCAAGTATTATACTGCAACCTCTTTTTTTAATTTTATTTTCTTATTAAAAGAATTGAGAACTAAAAACTAACTTATCCCCGAAACATTTATTTGCATAACTGTTTTAAATACTGCTTAAAGCTTTCTTAACTTATTTTTATGCGATAAGATTATAAATAACATATCGTTATTTACTTTTTAATTTACTGCTAAAATTATTAATTTTAAAGAATTATAAAGCCAACTATATACAACATAAAATTTTATTATGGATTTTGAGAATATAGCCTATTTGAAATATGGTACTTACAGACAAAGGCAGGCATACACTACATTGAATGACTATAAGATATTATTAAAACTAAAAAAATTTGACCCGATACTGGTAGGTACAATACCACTTACAATTGATATTGCTACCAGTGATTTAGACATTATATGCTTTTTTACCAGCAGTAAAGAATTTGTTGAAACAGTTGAAAACAATTTTGGCAGTGAACATAACTTTACAATAAGAGAAGTGATGATTAACGGTAATTTTTGTATTGTAGCCAACTTTGTAACACAGGATTTTGAAATAGAACTATTCGGGCAAAACATTCCAACAAAACAACAATTAGCATACAGGCACCTAATTATTGAATATGACTTACTACAGCAATATGGAGAGAAATTGAGACAACGCATTATCAACCTGAAAAATCAGGGATTTAAAACGGAAGCTGCGTTTGCCTTGGAACTTAACCTTACAGGCGATCCTTATACATCGTTATTGGAACTTGAGAGGAATGAATAGAGACTGGGCATGGAAATGATAATAAAGACTAAACTGCTAGCCCTACAATAAGAAACTTTTAATTAACTAATAATATGCTGAACCTAATAACTGACAAAGAAATGCGTGAAGCAGATGTTTACACCTGCGAGCATTCGGGAATTTCATCTACCGAGCTTATGGAACAGGCTGCCAGAGCGTTTACCGATATTTTTGTAACCGACATTAGTGCTATACGGCATATTACCGTAATTGCAGGAACCGGAAATAACGGCGGTGACGGCTTAGCAATTGCGCGTTTACTGCGTATTAAAGGCTACAGGAACATTCAGGTAATCTGTCTGGATGATTTTGCAAACGCGTCTGAAGATTTCACCATAAACAAAGAAAGACTTCATTTCCTAAAAATACCGTTTGAAACTGCCCGTACTCCGGAACAACTACCACAGCATTTTGATGTGGTGATTGATGCCGTTTTAGGATCAGGATTAAACAGGGAGTTGAGCTCTTTTTTAAAAAACAGTTTTGCGCATATCAACAAAAACTCTCAATACACCGTATCAGTAGATATTCCGTCGGGCTGTGCTGCAGACAGGTTTACTTTTAAAAATTATGAAGGAATCAGGGCAGATCTGACCATTTGTTTTCAACGCCCGAAGCTTTTATTTACGCTTCCGGAATCATATGTGGTGACCAAGGCATTTAAATTTACGGAAATAGGACTTGATGAAACCTATTTAACAGCCATAAGCACTGACTATTACTGGACAGATGAAACTGCGGTGCGGAAACTGATACATAAGCGGGAAGCATTCACCCATAAAGGCACCTACGGTCATGTGCTGGTTGTTTCGGGAAATACACAAACCAAAGGTGCCAGCCTGCTAACGGCTAAAGCAGCTTTATTTTCGGGTGCAGGACTGGTAACACTGCTTACTGAAGCAGACTATTTTCCGTACGTAAACATCTATCAACCCGAACTGATGACCGCCGATAGAGACAATTTGAAAATTTTGGATTACGCAAAGTATCAATGTATTGCCACAGGTCCGGGAATGGGTACCGATAGCGACCAACTGCAGCAACTTTTGTTTTTACTGCAACAGCATCAACAAATGGTTTTAGATGCAGATGCACTGAACCTGTTAACAACCGATCTGTTGAAACAGTATATTAAACAACCTGTAATACTGACACCTCACGTAAAGGAATTTGACCGTCTTTTTGGTACACACGCAAACTGGTACGACCGTATACAGACAGCCAAAGCAAAAGCGAAGGAGCTGCATTGCGTTATTGTTTTAAAAAACCAGTATACCTACATTTTTAACGAAGAAGGAAAGGTGTTTATAAACGCTACAGGGAATCCTGCAATGGCACAAGGAGGCATGGGCGACGTGCTGACGGGTTGCATTACCGGTTTTTTAGCAAGAGGATACTCCGCTTTTTACGCAGCTGTAGTCGGCTGTTTTGTTCACGGAAAAGCAGGAGATGAACTGGCTGAAAGCTATGAAGTAACTCCGGCATCTGTAGTTGCAGAACAGATACCGTTAACAGTACGCAGACTGTTATCCGGTGGTAAAGCCTAACAGTCTGCGTTATATTATTCTATAGCAATTATCAACCAATTATGATATGTACACTACAGTTCTTTTTGCTGATCGACATCTTTCAAAACTGAAGCATTGTCACTTTCCACTTCCTTTTCCTCTACATAAACTGCGTGGTCTGACGGTTTTATGTTTTCGCCCTTTGCGGCAGCATATACTTTGGTGAACGAGGTACTTATATACAAGATTGCAGCAGAATAATATACCCATATGAGGATAATTATAAGAGAACCTGCTGCTCCGTAAGGCGAGCCTACATCTGCCTTATCAATATAAATACCAATGACGTATCTGCCCAGCATAAAGAGTGCTGCAGTAAAGAGCGCACCAGCCCTAACGTCTCGCCATTTAATTTTAGCATCGGGCAAGACATTATAAATTACACCAAACAATAATGCCAATACAAGAAAGTTTACCAATGCCGTAAGTGCCGTTAACAGAACAACCGAGAAATCGGGCAGCCAACCTTTGAGTATATAATCAAATGCAGAAACGGCACCGTTAACTACCAATGCAACAATGAGTAAAAATCCGAGACCAATGATTATAGACCCCGACAGCAAACGGTCTTTAACCAATTTAAGCCAACCTTTCTCGGGCTTTGCCTTAACGCTCCATATTTTATTTACAGAATCCTGAATATCTCCAAAAACCGTAGTAGCACCAATGATCAAACTTACGGCTCCAATGACTAAAGATAAAGTGGTACTACCCGAAAGTTCCATATTTTTAATGATCTGTTGAATCTGTGTTGCCGCTTCATTGCCTACAAGTCCGTTTAATTCTGCGAATACACTTCCTTCAATTGCTTCTTTACCAAAGAATGCACCAGCTAGAGAGATAACCAATAATAGCAAAGGTGCCATTGAAAACAAGGTGTAATATGCGAGGGATGCACTAAGCTTTAAACCTTTGTTATCCATAAAGGTGCTTACGGTTTCTTTTAGAATTCCGAATACCGTTTTAAAAAAAGTCTTTTTTTCCATGTTTCTCTTTTTTGTTATTAATGAAACAGCAAAAAATAATCCAAGTGTCAACGTACCTACTACTAATTCAATTATTCATCACAACAATCTAGGATGCCATAATACGCATACTGCAAATCAGTGTTTTGTAAGGTGTAGATCAATTAATGATAGTTTTATGCAAACTAAAGATGCCTCTAAAACGTGAAAAATTTCACAAAATGTAGAACTTTTAAACAATTAAAAAAAAAGCCCTTATTTTATTATTTTATCGAAACAGCTGCTACAAGCCAATGATACCGGTATTTAGATAAAATTAAGACTTGTACGATGTATCGGCACAACTATTGGAATTGTATCATTAGTTTTGAAGAAAAGAATTTTACACACTCATTGCTTTGGTAGGTTAATGAGTGTGTTTTTTATTCCGTTTATAAAATTACCTATTGAGTAAAAATATTCTGCAAGTAGTGTGACTGTAAAAATAAACACCCAGCTTATAGAAAAGCCGGGTGTTCAGTGAGATATTATTTAAACCTGTACTTGCATGTACAAATTTATTTTTCCTACGATTTTTAAAATCTTTAAGTTTTCTTCGCTATGACTGCGAAATCTTTTAAAATCTTCATTCAATTTTTGTAGCAAACCCTCCCTTATCAGCATTAAATCTGTTTCGGTAAACATTGTTTGTATAATTTTTTATAAATATACGTATTTTAATTTGAATTATCTTACGTTTTTTAACTTAATATCTTAATTTTGTATAACAATTTTTGATATTCCTATTGAAACAACAGTTACTATCTTACATTTTACCATAAAGCAACAAGCGTTTGAAAGAATAAATCGCAGGAAATTTTGAGAATGTTTTTTCTATTCTTTTTTTGAATTCACCAATGAAAATTTCAGATTGCTTTTCTGATAGTCTTTCCATGTAGGGAATCAGTGCAGAACCAGAAATAAAATCAAATAATTTCCCAGCATCATCTGCAATGATCGGATATACTTTTTGAATAATCTGAATATCCTTTAGACCACCATCAAACATAATTTGCGCATATTCGTCAATGCTCAGCATCGTCGGTTCTCTTTTCCAACCGTTGAGGAAATCACTGTATGGTTTTTCCTGAACGAGTTCAAGAAGTATTATATTGAGAACATTGTGAGCCTGCATGGGCATTTGAATTGCAAATTGTCCGTTTTCAGTAAGATGTGAAATTAACTTTGGAAATAATTCCTCATGATTGTCTGACCATTGAAGCGCCGCATTGCTAAAAATAAGATCGAATTTTTGATTGTACTGAATAAATTCTTCTACAGAAGCCAATTTGAAATCCAGTTTTTCAGTTTTAAATTGTTTACTTTTCGCAAGCATTTCCGCAGAAGAATCAATCCCGATAAAATTTGTTTTATCAAACTTTTGTGAAAGAATATGGGTTTGTTCGCCCGTTCCGCAGCCAATATCAATTGCAGTTTTAATATTTTGTGGAGAAATAAATTCCGTCAAATCAAAAAACGGTTGGTAGCGGATGTTTTTAAACTGGTTATATGTTTCAGGGTTCCAAGGCATGGTATACGATTTTAGTATTTCGACGATCTTACTGTACAATATACAAATTTCAACTCAGTCCAAATATAATATGGTGTTTGATTCTATTTATTGGTTAATTATTTTTTAATTGAAAAGCAACTTGAATTATTAATGTGTTTATATTAAATCAGCTGATAGAGATGAATCGTTCAGTGATTCCATACCCAATAAAAAATTCATATCGTTTAGTTAATAGTAGATTTTATTTTTAATGATACTAATCTCCATGTTTTCTACTTGTCTGCCCGTTTGTCAAGCAAGGGATCACAGCAAACTGATTTTTTAGTTTGGATGTATTGGTTCTCGACTATCGCTCGAACTGACGGGGTTGGGAGTGGTAGAAATATTTGAGTTTTACCTGCTGGAGATTCTGGAACAAGTCCGGAATGACAGTAAATAGTTAGTAAAATGGCAGTTCGACAGGATCACTTACCGCAGAGTTCTCGACTGGGCTAGAACTGACGTGGATTAGGAGTGTTAGAAATATTTGGCTTTGAAATCTCCATTGTTAGTGATAGATGTATTTCGGTTTTTCTTTTCTTTTGAAAGATCAAAAGAAACAAAAATCTTTTTTTTTGCGGTCAAGCTTTTAGCGGTCAAAATCTTGTTTGTTGTCTAACCCATCGCGGTTCGACAGGCTCACCGACCAGCCAATGTATTTTTAAAGACAACTACACCTTTTTGACACTTCCCGAGAATCGGGACAGGCTGCTTAAAGCTTAATACCGCTTTTGATTCTTGTGAATTACAGTATTGTGTTTTTATTTTAGATAGAGAATATTGTGACATGATAACTGGTTCTCGACTGAGCTCGAACTGACGTGGATTGGGAGTGTTAGAAATATCCAGCTTTGAGATCTCGTTTGTTAGTAAATGATACATTTCGGTTTCTGTACTTTTTAAAGATAAAAAGTACCAAAAATCTTTTTTTGCGGCGATCTTTTAAACGGTCGAATTGAACTTTTGAACCTACCTGATCGAAACAGTGCTTTGCACCCCGATCAGCTTGCGCTTCATGCAGTTATTCGACGCTCGCTTAAAAGATCATACCGCTTAGTTAATAGTACATTTTAGTTTTCTATTAAAATCGAACAGAATTATTCACCGTTGTATGCTAAACTTCCTCCAAAGCGACACAGGCTTTGTATCCTATTTTCACTCGATGCTTGAACTGCCAAGTTCCCCGAGTATCGGTTACAAACAGCTCGGTATCGTTAAAAAGCTTCATATATTGGTTTTTATTTTTTCATTATATCTTTTATGTTGTACTGTTCGTTGATCTTACGTCGTGGCAGCCCTATTTCATGTTCCTGAGGGTAAGGTTTGCGCTGTGTCATGGAAACATCTTCCTTTATCTGTTGGTGGACATTGTATGCTTTATCAGCATCATGCGAATAGCGCGGATCGGGGATGAACGGCATTTTTGCCATTTTAAGTATCGTTATTGTAGGGAAATGATAGTCGACCTCTACCCTGCCCAACAACAAATAACAACCACCGCCCTGAAAGGGATACTGCTGCAGACAATCAGGGAAATGGGCGGTATCGAAATAGTTTCCTTCCACATCGATCCAGGTACCAAAAAACATAGCTCCTTTTTTTGTGGGTACATGTTTGCGAGAAATAAGGTATGCCAGCATTTTTACTTCTTTTTTGTGGTGGTTTGTAAGCTCTTTAGCCATAACCTCACCCCTGTAACTGGTCTGCAACAGATCGAAAGGTGTGCAGGATACCGTAAAACCTATCAATTCTATTTCATCAAAAGCATCTTCAAACCGAGATCGGAACAGTTCCGGCAGTCGGAATTCTTTTACCGGCTCCTGTAACAGGGTAAGATTGCGGTTTTCGGGTTTAAAGTTCACTAGCAGCAAGCGTGCCTGTACCAAGAGCTCGTTCTTATTTTTTCCGGTAAA
>Ga0308157_10000712_pt1 | contig 93027 bp, 75 predicted proteins | sample PhyBR1_FD_201035 | JGI IMG/M metagenome (GOLD analysis project Ga0308157, IMG submission 201035) | Phyllosphere microbial communities from UC Gill Tract Community Farm, Albany, California, United States - DLSLB.R1 | ecosystem: Host-associated > Plants > Phyllosphere > Unclassified | place: USA...
ATTAACTGCTCTTCGTGTTGAAGCCCGTAAACTAGGTGTTGCTACACGTGTTGTACGTAATACTTTGGCTAAACGTGCTCTTCAAGATACTTCATTCAATATCTTGAACGACAACCTTGTTGGCCCAACAATCTTAGCTTTCTCTACTTCTGAAGATGACATGGGCGCTGCTGCTCGTTTGTTCGAAGAATTTGCGAAAACTAACAAAGCATTTGAACTTAAAGCTGCTGCATTTGATGGCAAACTTTATCAAGGCGAAGAAATTAGCGTTATCGCGAATCTTCCGAACCAAGAAAAAGCGCTTACTATGCTTGCCTCTGTTCTTCAGGCTCCTATTTCGAAATTGGGTCGCTTACTTACAGCGCTTCAAGAGAAAAACCAAGCTCCAGAAGTTACAGAAGCTACAGAAGCTTAAATTCACTTTCACACCATTCAATACCCATTTGGAGTTACTCTCATGGCTTTAACAAACGAAGAAATCCTAAACGCAGTTGCTGAAAAAACTGTTCTTGAACTTGTAGAACTTATTTCTGCTTTCGAAGAGAAATTCAATGTATCTGCTGCTGCAGTTGCTGTAGCTGCAGGTCCTGCTGCTGCTGCTGCTGAAGAGCAATCAGAATTCAATGTTGAATTGACTTCTTTCGGCGCGAACAAAGTTGCTGTAATTAAAGCAGTTCGTGAAGTTACTGGTCTTGGCTTAAAAGAAGCTAAAGACATGGTTGAAAGCGCTCCAGCTATCCTTAAAGAAGGCGTTTCTAAAGAAGATGCTGCTGAACTTAAAGCTAAGCTTGAGACTACTGGTGCTACAATTACTGTTAAGTAATGGTGCCAGGGGTCAATTTAAAAATTGACCCCTAAATTTGGCTGATGGCTCTTGGGTCATCAGCCTTTTTGCGTTACAATAATCGGCTCGATTTTTGTTTGATTGATGTAAAAACCATCAATTATTATAATAAGTCAATAAAATCAAATGCTTACCAATATTTATCATATTTGAAAATATTGCTAAGCGTTTTAATACCACTAAAAATTGCAGCATTTGTAAACAGTGGTGGCCATATCGGCCTGTGTAATTCCTTCTAGGCTCGTTCTGCAGGCGGGCTTAGTTTACTTTCCGAGGACTCCAGATGGCATACTCATATACCGAAAAGAAACGGATCCGTAAGAATTTTGGTAAATTGCCTAGCGTCATGGATGCTCCGTACTTGCTTTCGATTCAAGTCGATTCGTACAGAACATTCCTACAAGATGGCAAAACTCCAAAAAACCGCGAAGATATCGGTCTGCAAGCCGCATTTCGTTCAGTTTTTCCTATTGAAAGTTATTCTGGCAATGCTGCTTTAGAATTTGTTGAGTATAGTCTTGGTAAGCCTGAGTTTGATGTGCGTGAATGTATTTTACGTGGTTCGACTTATGCAGCGCCAATGCGTGTAAAGATTCGTTTGATCATTAAAGATCGCGAAACCAAATCAATTAAAGACGTACGTGAACAAGAAGTGTACATGGGCGAAATGCCGCTCATGACCGAAAATGGTACCTTTGTCATCAATGGTACTGAGCGTGTAATTGTATCTCAATTACACCGTTCACCTGGCGTATTCTTTGACCACGATAAGGGTAAAACTCACTCGAGCGGTAAAGTTCTTTATTCAGCGCGTATCATTCCTTACCGTGGTTCATGGTTAGACTTTGAATTCGATGCAAAAGATCTAGTCTTTGTACGTATTGACCGTCGTCGTAAGTTACTCGCGACTGTTGTACTTCGTGCATTAGGTTATAGCAACGAACAAGTCCTAGACATGTTCTATGAAAAAGTCCCTGTCTATCTTGACATGGGTAGCTACCAAATTGACCTTGTGCCTGAACGCCTGCGCGGTGAAATGGCTCAATTCGACATTCTTGATGCTGACGGCAAAGCGATTGTTGAACAAGGTAAACGTATTAATGCACGTCATGTACGTCAAATGGAAGCATCCGGCTTAACCAAGCTTTCTGTTCCTGATGAGTACTTGTACGAACGTATTACTGCTGAAGACATCCCATTGAAAGAAGGTGACGTGATTGCTGCCAACACAGTATTGAGCCATGAGATCATGGTGAAGATTGCAGAAGGCGGTGTTAAGCAGTTCAATATTCTATTTACCAACGATATCGATCGTGGTTCTTTCGTTGCGGACTCTTTGCGTGCAGATACTACTTCTGGTCGTGAAGAAGCACTTGTAGAAATCTATAAAGTGATGCGTCCAGGTGAGCCACCAACAAAAGAAGCTGCTGAAAACTTATTCAACAACTTGTTCTTCTCATCAGAACGTTATGACCTGTCTCCAGTGGGCCGTATGAAGTTCAACCGTCGTTTGGGTCGTCCTTACGAAGTGGGTACTGATCAGAAGTCTCGTGAAGTTGAAGGCATTCTCTCGAACGAAGATATCACTGATGTACTAAAAACATTAGTTGAAATCCGTAACGGTAAAGGTGAAGTCGACGATATCGATCACTTGGGTAACCGTCGTGTTCGTTCTGTTGGTGAAATGACAGAAAACCAGTTCCGTGTTGGTTTGGTTCGTGTAGAACGCGCTGTTAAAGAGCGTTTATCTCAGGCTGAAACAGATAACTTGTCTCCGCAAGATTTGATCAATGCGAAACCAGTTGCTGCTGCAATCAAAGAATTCTTTGGTTCAAGTCAGTTGTCTCAGTTCATGGATCAAAATAATCCATTGTCTGAAATCACGCATAAACGTCGTGTATCGGCACTTGGACCCGGCGGTTTGACGCGTGAACGTGCCGGCTTTGAAGTACGTGACGTACATCAAACTCACTACGGTCGTGTATGTCCAATTGAGACGCCTGAGGGACCAAACATTGGTTTGATCAACTCACTTTCTGTTTATGCAAAATGTAATAACTTCGGTTTCTTGGAAACACCATACCGCAAAGTTGTTGATGGTCGCGTAACAGATGATGTTGAGTATTTATCTGCCATTGAAGAAGTAGGTACTGTGATTGCACAGGCCGATTCTGGCGTAGATAAAGACGGAAAATTAACAGAAGACTTCGTATCGGTTCGTCATCAAGGTGACTTCGTACGTATGCCTCCTGAAAAAGTAACGCACATGGACGTGTCTGCTCAGCAGGTTGTATCTGTTGCGGCATCACTTATTCCATTCCTTGAACACGATGACGCCAACCGTGCGTTGATGGGTTCAAACATGCAACGTCAGGCAGTTCCTACGTTAATCGCTGATAAACCACTTGTTGGTACAGGTATGGAAGCGAACGTAGCACATGACTCTGGTGTATGTGTGATCGCGAAACGTGGTGGTCGTATTGAGTTTGTTGACGCTTCTCGTGTGGTTATTCGTGTAAACGAAGACGAGATGATTGCGGGCGAAGCGGGTGTAGATATCTACAACCTGATCAAATACACACGTTCGAACCAAAACACTTGTATTAACCAAAAAGTTCTTGTGAACATTGGTGATAAAGTGGGTCGTGGCGATGTATTGGCTGATGGCCCATCAACTGATGGTGGTGAACTTGCGCTTGGTCAAAACATGCGTGTCGCGTTCATGACCTGGAACGGCTACAACTACGAAGACTCGATCTTGTTATCTGAACGTGTTCTTCAAGAAGACCGTTTAACTTCGATTCATATTCAAGAATTGTCATGTGTTGCTCGTGATACCAAGTTAGGTGCAGAAGAAATTACTGCCGATATTCCTAACGTAGGTGAAGCTGCACTGTCTAAACTGGATGAATCAGGTATCGTTTATATCGGTGCTGAAGTCACTGCTGGCGACATTTTGGTGGGTAAAGTTACACCGAAAGGCGAAACCCAGTTAACACCGGAAGAAAAATTGCTTCGTGCAATCTTCGGTGAGAAAGCAGCTGACGTTAAAGATTCATCATTACGCGTATCTTCAGGCGTTAAAGGTACAGTCATTGACGTTCAAGTGTTTACACGTGACGGTCTTGAAAAAGACGAACGTGCTCAAGCCATTGAAAAAGCCCAATTGGATGCTTACCGTAAAGACTTGAAAGAAGAGTTCAAGATCTTCGAAGAAGCAGCACGCGAACGTATTATTCGCCTGTTGAAAGGTCAAGAATCGAATGGTGGCGGCACAACTAAACGCGGTGACAAACTGACTGAAGATTTGTTATCTGGTTTAGAGCTTGTTGATCTACTTGAAATTCAACCTGTTGATGAAGGCATTGCTGAACGCCTAACTCAAATTCAAGTGTTCTTGAAAGAGAAAGGTATTGAGATTGACGAGAAATTTGCAGAGAAAAAACGCAAACTTTCTACAGGTGATGAACTGACAACTGGCGTATTGAAAGTTGTTAAAGTTTACTTGGCTGTAAAACGTCGCATCCAACCGGGTGATAAAATGGCGGGTCGTCATGGTAACAAGGGTGTTGTATCTAACATCCTGCCAGTAGAAGACATGCCGCATGATGCCAACGGTGTACCGGTTGATATAGTGTTGAACCCACTGGGTGTACCTTCACGTATGAACGTGGGGCAGATTCTTGAAACTCACTTGGGTATGGCGGCAAAAGGTCTTGGCGATAAAATCGACAAGATGCTGCAAGAACAGCGTACTATTGCTGAACTGCGTATCTTCTTAGACAAGATTTATAACAAAGTCGGTGGCGAGCAAGAAGATCTTGATAGCCTGACTGATGATGAAATCCTGGCGCTTTCTAAAAACTTGCGTAAAGGTATTCCTCTTGCAACTCCTGTATTTGATGGGGCTGATGAAAGCCAAATCAAAGAGTTGCTTGAACTTGCAGACATTCCACGTTCTGGTCAAACCGTATTGTTTGACGGACGTACAGGTGAACGTTTTGACCGTCCAGTAACTGTAGGTTACATGTACATGTTGAAACTGAATCACTTGGTTGATGACAAAATGCATGCGCGTTCTACAGGTTCTTACTCACTTGTGACTCAACAACCATTGGGCGGTAAAGCTCAATTCGGTGGTCAGCGTTTTGGTGAGATGGAAGTCTGGGCGCTTGAAGCATATGGCGCAGCTTATACGCTTCAAGAAATGCTTACTGTTAAGTCGGATGACGTTGAAGGCCGTACTCGCATCTACAAGAACATTGTAGATGGTAACCATTATATGGATCCGGGCATGCCTGAATCGTTCAACGTATTGACCAAAGAGATCCGTTCTTTAGGTATCAACATTGAACTGAAAAATGGTGACTAAGTAACCATTCAATCCCCCCGACCCCCTTTGTGAAAGGGGGGGATTTGCTCCTCTTTATCTAAGGGGAGTTTCTCCCTGAGAAGCGTCGCTTCCTAAGAGAGAAGCGAAGGGGATTAATCAGTTAAAAAACAATATTTGTGACCCAGTCGGGGAGGAGAAAAACTCCTCGACACACGGAGAAAAAAATTGAAAGACTTGCTCGATATCATGCGCAAAAAGACGGATTCAGACGGTCATGCTCCAGTAGAGTTTGATCGCATCCGTATTGGTCTTGCGTCACCAGAAATGATTAAGTCGTGGTCTCACGGTGAAGTTAAAAAACCTGAGACAATTAACTACCGTACGTTCAAGCCAGAACGTGACGGTTTATTCTGTGCCAAAATCTTTGGTCCAGTAAAAGATTACGAATGCTTGTGTGGTAAATACAAGCGTATGAAATACAAAGGCGTCATTTGTGAAAAATGTGGCGTTGAAGTAACGACTGCTAAAGTACGTCGTGAGCGTATGGGTCATATTGACCTGGCGTCACCAGTTGCGCACATCTGGTTCTTGAAATCATTACCATCCCGTATCGGTCTTCTTTTAGACATGACTTTACGTGATATCGAACGTGTATTGTATTTCGAATCTTATGTTGTAACAGATCCGGGTATGACTCCAATGGAGAAATACCAACTTCTTAACGATGAAGAATACTTCACAGCATTAGAAGAACACGGTGATGAATTCAGCGCTAAAATGGGTGCAGAAGCGATTCAGGATTTGTTGAAAGACATCGATCTTGAAGCTGAAATTGCGCGTCTTCGTGAAGAAATTCCACAAACAACTTCAGAAACGAAGCTTAAGAAAGCTTCTAAACGTTTGAAGTTGATGGAAGCGTTCAACGATTCGAACAACAAGCCTGAATGGATGGTGTTGACTGTACTTCCAGTACTTCCACCGGATCTTCGTCCGTTAGTTCCGCTTGAAGGTGGTCGTTTCGCGACTTCTGACTTGAATGACCTTTACCGTCGTGTGATCAACCGTAACAACCGTTTGAAACGTCTGCTTGACCTTTCAGCTCCAGACATCATCGTACGTAACGAAAAACGTATGTTGCAAGAGTCTGTAGATGCATTGCTTGATAACGGTCGTCGTGGTCGCGCAATCACCGGTTCAAACAAACGTCCTCTTAAATCTTTGGCAGACATGATCAAAGGTAAACAAGGTCGTTTCCGTCAAAACTTATTGGGTAAACGTGTCGACTATTCAGGTCGTTCGGTGATTACAGTAGGTCCGACTTTACGTTTGCACCAATGTGGTCTTCCTAAGAAAATGGCACTTGAATTATTCAAACCATTTATCTTTGCGAAACTCCAAGCCTCTGGTCAAGCAACAACCATTAAAGCTGCGAAAAAAATGGTTGAACGCGAAACGCCTGAAGTTTGGGACGTTCTTGCTCACGTGATTCGTCAACATCCAGTGATGTTGAACCGTGCGCCAACCCTTCACCGTTTGGGTCTTCAAGCATTTGAACCGACCCTGATTGAAGGTAAGGCAATTCGTCTTCACCCACTCGTATGTGCTGCGTTCAACGCCGACTTCGATGGTGACCAAATGGCGGTACACGTTCCATTAACAATCGAAGCTCAATTAGAAGCTCGTGCGTTAATGATGTCGACTAACAACATCTTGTCTCCAGCGAACGGTGAACCAATCATCGTACCGTCTCAGGACGTTGTTTTGGGCTTGTATTACATCACGCGTGATGCAATCAATGCCAAAGGTGAAGGCATGGTGTTTGCGGATACTGATGAAGTAAACCGCGCATTGGCTACCGGTCAAGTGAACTTGCACGCTCGCGTAAAAGCACGTGTACACCAGACTGTTATTGATGAAGATGGTAACCGCGAACAGCAAACCATTATTGTTGATACGACTCCTGGTCGTTGCTTGCTTTGGGAAGTTGTGCCTGAAGGTATGGACTTCCAGCAAATTAACGTTGAGATGACGAAAAAGAACATCTCAAAATTAATTAACTCTTGCTACCGTAAATTGGGTCTTAAAGATACCGTTATCTTTGCTGACCAGTTAATGTACTTGGGCTTCCGTCAAGCGACTCGCTCTGGTGTATCTGTTGGTATGGAAGATATGCTTATTCCGCCAACCAAGTATACGATTATTGAAAAAGCAGAAACTGAAGTTCGTGAAATTGAACAACAGTTTGAACAAGGTTTCGTAACTGCCGGTGAACGTTATAACAAAGTTGTCGATATTTGGGCGCGTACCAACGACCAAGTAGCGAAAGCGATGATGGACAACTTGTCTTATACCACTGTTAAAAACAAACAGGGTGAAGACGAGAAACAAAAATCATTCAACAGTATCTACATGATGTCTGACTCTGGTGCCCGTGGTTCGGCAGCTCAGATTCGTCAGCTTGCAGGTATGCGTGGTTTGATGGCGAAACCGGATGGTTCGATCATTGAGACCCCGATTAAAGCAAACTTCCGTGAAGGTTTGACAGTACTTCAGTACTTCATTTCAACACACGGTGCGCGTAAAGGTTTGGCCGATACAGCACTTAAAACTGCGAACTCTGGTTACTTGACTCGTCGTTTAGTAGACGTAGCGCAGGATTTGGTTATTACTGAACCTGATTGCGGTACTTTAAGCGGTCTTGTGATGACTCCATTCATTCAGGGTGGCGATGTCATCGAGAACCTTGGTGCTCGAGTATTGGGTCGTGTAGTTGCTGAAGATGTGAAACGTGCTGGTTCTGACGACGTTATTCTTCCACGTAATACGTTGATTGACGAAAAACTTGCTACCTTCATTGAAGAAGCGGGTGTCGACGAAGTTAAAGTACGTTCAGTGGTTTCTTGTGAATCTACGTTCGGTGTATGTGCGAAATGTTATGGTCGTGATCTTGCACGTGGTCATCAGGTAAACCCTGGTGAGTCTGTAGGTGTTATGGCTGCACAATCAATTGGTGAACCGGGTACCCAGTTAACCATGCGTACATTCCACGTGGGTGGTGCTGCAAGCCGAACTTCTGCTGCAAACAGTGTTCAAGTACGTAATAAAGGTACTGTACGTTTCCACAATGTGAAAACTGTACAACATGCCAAAGGTCACTTGGTATCGACTTCCCGTTCAGGTGAAATCGGTATTGCGGATGACTTGGGTCGTGAACGTGAACGCTACAAAATTCCATACGGTGCTTCGATCATTCTGAAAGATGGCGAAGAAGTGGCAGCGGGCGGTATTGTTGCAACTTGGGATCCGCATACGCATCCACTTGTTACCGAAGTTGCAGGTAAAGTACGTTTCAGCCAAATTGCTGATGGCGTAACTGTGACATCGAAAACTGATGATGCAACAGGTATGACCACAATCGAAATCTTGCCAGTGACTTCGCGTCCTGCATCAGGTAAAGATTTGCGTCCTGCAGTTGTACTGGATACAGTTGAAGGCGGCGAACAGTTCTACTTCTTGCCACAAAACACGATTCTTTCTGTCCGTGATGGCGAAACGATTGGTGTGGGTGACGTTATTGGTCGTGTACCACAAGAAACTTCACGTACTCGTGATATTACCGGTGGTCTTCCGCGTGTAGCTGACTTGTTCGAAGCACGTAAACCGAAAGAGCATGCAATCCTGGCTGAAATTTCAGGTGTTGTAAGCTTCGGTAAAGAGACTAAAGGTAAAAACCGTTTAGTGATTACGCCGGACGATGGCTCTGAAATTTACGAAGAGTTGATTCCGAAATGGCGTACCATTAACGTGTACGAAGGTGAACATGTAAACCGCGGTGAAACAGTTTCTGACGGTCCACAAAACCCGCATGACATTTTACGTCTAAAAGGTGAAGTCGCGTTGACTAACTACATCGTGAACGAAGTTCAGGATGTATACCGTCTGCAAGGTGTAAAAATCAACGACAAGCACATCGAAGTTATTGTGCGTCAAATGTTGCGTAAAGTTGAAATCACTGATGGTGGCGATACCAGCTTCATTAAAGGTGAACAAGTGGATTACATCCGCATGGTTGCTGAAAACCAAGCTGTACTTGCTCAGAACAAGTTCCCTGCGAAGTATGAACGTCAATTGATGGGTATTACCAAAGCCTCGCTTTCTACTGACTCGTTCATCTCTGCTGCATCGTTCCAGGAAACAACTCGTGTGTTAACTGAAGCGGCTGTAACAGGTAAAGAAGATGATTTACGCGGTCTGAAAGAGAACGTAGTTGTGGGTCGTTTGATTCCTGCAGGTACTGGTCTTGCTTACCATTTAGAACGTCGTCGCCAAGAAGCTGAAGCTGCAGAGCATGAGCTTGTAAATGACTTCTCTGATGTAGACCAAGCATTAAGCCAAGCATTTAACCAAGAGTTTTAATTCTTAAGTTAAGTGAGTGAAAAAGGCGCCTTCGGGCGTCTTTTTTTATGCCTTTTGTTATCCTTTAAGTAAATGCCTTTAATAAAAATCACATTCTTTTTATAGTAATAAAATAAAGTTTAAATTTATGACTTATTGTAATTAAAAGTATTAATAAGATATTAAAGGATAATTTAAAATGAAATATCTACAAAAAGCCTTAAGTATAGCTATCCTTACCACATGTGCTGGTAGCAGTTTTGCTGCGCCCATGCCACCTACCATTGTGGTACAAGATAAAGCGGTAGTGCCGGTATTAAAGACCGAAGTGATTCGTAAGGTCAAAGGACAACCACCGGTTCGAAGCGTGGATGCCACGATTTTTGAAGTGACAAATAAGGGTAAAGATATTCTTGCACGTGAAGTTTATTTAGAAGATAACCAAACCCAATTTTCGGAGAAAAAACTTGCCGTTCCAGTGCTTAAAAAAGGAGGCATAATTATTTCCACTTCTAAAATTGAAGTGTCTAGCCAAGTAAAGCAAGCCGGAGAAACCGTTGCTGAAACTAAAAAAATTGATGCTGAAGGAGTGGAGTTTAAGCCAGGCCAAGATCCAGTGAAAAGAACATTAAAGTTAGATCAGAATAAGAATGTAAAAAACAACCTTCAAACCTCACATGCAGTTTTAACTGAAAATGGAGAAAGGACTAAAGATATTGTGATACTCAGTGAAGATGAATAAACCCAAATAAAGAACTCAAAAATGTTTCAGGTTTTTTTACAAAATGCTGCATTTTAGCTGTAATAGATAACATTTTAGGATCATTGCTTTCATAAAATAGGCATAAGCTAAAAGAATGAAAAAAGGAGAGAAATCCCATGAAAAAGTTAATGAGTGTAATGGCAATGGCAACCCTGTCAACTTTCATGCTGGTGGGTTGTGATTCGATGTCTCCAAGGGAACAACGCATTGGCGCAGCAGCACTGGGTGGTGCAGTGGGTGGCGGTGTAGGTAATAAAGTCGGCGGTGGCGTAGGTGCAGCAGTCGGTGGTGGTGCAGGTGCAGCAGTGGGGAGTAAAACCCAAGGCGGTTCTAACCGTAATGCCACTTATAGTGGGGTAGGCGGTGCCATTGGTTCTGCAGTCGGTAAGGGTGTATTTGGTGGTAATGCCGGTGCTGCCATTGGTGGTGCGATTGGTGGGGGTGCCGGAGCTGCCATCGAACAGAAAAAACGTTAATTCAACATGTCAGTTAAAATAAAAGCGCTTAATTAGTAAGCGCTTTTTTATTATCGGATAATAGGTTTGGGCTCTTTTCTACGGATATAGACAGCTTCTCCAACTTCTGCAATACGGATACCGCCTCATCAAAAATATGGACCATATATTTGCGATGTATAGCAGCTTAAATATAAATTAGCTCTCTAAGACCATACTATTTCAGCGCCATCTTGGCAAATATCAGTAGATACGGTGCTGCTGCGATCAGGACATAGAAAATCAATATGAGCCGGTTTATTCAAGACGATATATTGGGATCCGAGATGATGTATCAGTAAAAGTATAAAAACGGATCGACCATGCAGTACACGCTTCCTTCAAAATCTACCTCAACCACATTTTGATTTTTACGCGTCAAAAGCATTTCCACAGGAATGTGATCGTTTGCCACACTCATTTTTTTTCAATTTAATACCTGTGTCACGCTAAAGTGCATAGGGATTGATCATGGGTCTAAAGGTTGCAGATATTGTCTGTAGTTTTTTTAAAAGGCGCATATGGGTCAATTGTTTTTATAGCTACCCAGACCATACTAGAGTAGAACTAAAATTGGGGCATTGATCAGGTTGCCCAATCGTCAAGATAAATAGTCAATAAAAAATGAGAAAGGATTATGCAAGCGAAAACTCAATGGATAGCGACCCAAGATCAACAGCGTCTTTATGTAAAAACGTGGGGGAGCGATGAAAACCCGGCTTTAGTATTGGTTCATGGTTATCCTGATAATCAAGAAGTGTGGGAGCCGATTATTCAGGAACTGATTCAAGATTTTTATATTGTTACTTATGATGTGCGCGGAGCAGGTCAGTCTTCCATTCCAGCACGTATTCGTGACTATCGTTTAGAGCAGTTGTCTTTAGATTTGGAAACTGTAGTCAATGCTGTATTAAAAGATCGACCTTTTCATTTGGCAGCGCATGACTGGGGTTCTATCCAGTCTTGGGAGTCGGTCACCGAAGCTAAATTTAGAGCTCGAATTTTGTCTTATAGTACGATTTCAGGCCCATGTTTAGACCATGCTGCATTTTGGATGCGTAATCAATTTAAACAGCATAAGCCTAGGTTCTTTAAACAACTGACCAAGTCTTGGTATATTGCAGTATTTCAACTGCCATTACTGGCACCTACGGTATGGAATTTCTTCACTCCTGAAAAATGGGGTAAAATGCTGGAAAAGTTAGAGCACAAAAAAAACTTAGCTTTAAATCCTCATATTGCATCAGATGGAAAACATGGAATCGGGCTATATCGTGCCAATTTTTTGCCACGCTTAACTCAGCCACGTCAGCGTTTTGCAGTTTGTCCCGTCCAGGCGATTGTGCTGAAACGAGACAATTTTGTCAGTCCTGAACTGATTGATGAAATGCCGAAATGGGCTGAAAATTTTCAGCGTGTAGATATTGATGCCAATCATTGGGCAATATTAAGTCAACCCGAGTTGGTCGCAGATTATATTCGTAGCTTTGCATTGCAACAGATTTAAAACTATTTACTTGTATTTAATTATCTGAATTTAAATGGAAATTTACATGACGGATAAAAGCAAGCAATTTACAGTTTCAATGGGTTGGATCTGCTAAAATATCGGCTTTTCATCTTCCTCAAAATTTCCATGAATGCAGTAGTAATTGCGATTGCCGTGATGTTTATTCTCTCACTGGCACGAGTTTCTGTTGTTTTGACTTTGGTCATTTCAGCGATTATTGGTGGCTTGGTTGCAGGACTAAGTTTGTCAGATACCGTAGCTGCGTTTAATGCCGGTCTAGGCGATGGGGCAGAAGTTGCCCTCGCTTATGCGGTATTGGGTGCTTTTGCTTTAGCCTTGTCAAAATCGGGTTTACCTGATTTGTTAGCACATAAATTAATTGGCTTGTTGGGCGCAGAAGCGAGCCATCAAAGAGCCAAAAAAGTGAAATATTTACTTTTAAGTATTTTACTGATTGCCGCAATTTGCTCGCAAAATTTAATTCCTGTGCATATTGCCTTTATTCCGGTCTTGGTTCCTCCTTTATTAAAAGTGATGAATCACATGAATTTAGACCGTCGTGCAGCAGCTTGTGTAATGACTATGGGCTTAGTTGGAACCTATATTTTCCTTCCTGTAGGCTTCGGTGCCATTTTCCTTGACCAAATTTTGATGGGTAATATCAATAAAATTGGTGCTGCTTACGATTTGCATGTCGATCGCTGGATGATGCCTATGGGTATGGCGATTCCTGTGATTGGTATGCTTATTGGTACGCTTACTGCAGTATTTGTGAGCTATCGAAAACCGCGTCATTATATTGATCATGCGGTTGCACGTGTGACCACGATTGATTTAGACAGACCTATTCGTGCAGGTGAAATCAATTTAGCAGCCGATGCGAAAGAGTTACAACAGGAAGCTGAACAAGCCCCGGTGATTGCGAAAAAAACCATTTTTATGGCATTGCTCGCGATTGTTTTGACTTTGATTGCACAGTTGTATTCAGGTTCAATGATCTTGGGTGGATTGGTTGGTTTTGCGGTGCTGTCAGGTGCAGGAATCTTCAAATGGCAAGATGCCGATGATGTCTTTGTACAAGGCATGCGCATGATGGCATTGGTCGGCTTTATCATGATTTCAGCTGCCGGTTTTGCATCAGTCATGACCCATACCGGTGACATCAATAGTCTGGTCAATGGCGTGGTGCACCTGATTGGGGACAATAAAGCTTTGGCTGCATTCTTAATGCTATTTATTGGCTTGTTTGTGACCATCGGGATTGGTTCTTCTTTCTCTAGTGTGCCGGTTTTAGCGGTGATTTATGTACCTCTTTGCGTACAATTTGGCTTCTCGCCATTGGCGACCGTGGCTTTAATTGGTACTGCAGCTGCATTGGGTGATGCGGGTTCTCCAGCTTCGGATTCAACCTTGGGACCTACAGCAGGTTTGGGCGTAGACGGTCAACATGACCATATCTGGGATACGGTGGTTCCAACATTTATCCATTTTAATATTCCATTATTGGTATTTGGATGGATTGCTGCAATGGTTCTTTAATCTAAACTAATATTTTAATTTAGTTTGATTTTATTTTATGTATAATATTAATAGATGTATTTAAAATAAATGTTTTAAATAATTTAATATAATAAATCCGAGTAATAAACTCAGAATATAATAATAAACCTGATTAACTTGGTTGGTATTTAAAACCAACCAAGTTGGTCAATTTAAAATAAATATTTAATATTATCAATTGCTTAAAAATAAATTTAATTATTATTAATTAATCGCTGTTGCATATTAATTTGTCTCGTGTTTATTATTAATTAATGTTTGAAAATTATTGTTATTATTCTTCAACGGGGTATTTAAAATGTTAAAGCAAATTGCTTTTATTGCATTATTGGGGATGTCTATTTCAGCGATGGCAGGTGATTGGCAGGTGAAATTGGGTGCTTCTGCTTTGGCACCACAAAATGATGATAACGGTACTTTAAATGTACCTTTAGCGGCAGGTGGTTCAGCTGCATTAAAATCTGAAATTAGTAATGAAATTAACTTTACTCCTTCTGTAGAGTATTTCTTTAATAACTCGCCGATTTCTGTTGAATTACTTTTAGCTGCACCTTTTAAACATGATGTGGAACTAGAAGGTTTAGGGGAGGTGGCCAACTTTAAACATTTGCCTCCAACCCTTACTGCAAAATATAATTTTAAAAATTCTACCGGTTTTACACCCTATGTAGGTCTCGGTGCGACAGTGGTTATTCCTTGGGGTGAAAAATTATCTGCAGACGCTCAAGCGCTAACTGGTGCTGAAAAGTTAGAAGCAGAGGTCGCTTATGGTGTTGCCGGACAAGTCGGTTTTAACTTCCAACCTGCTGATGCAAAAAATTGGGGTGTTTTTGCGGACGTACGTTATGCAGCGGTAGAAACCGAATTGAATGCAAAAACTGCTGATGGCACTAAAGTTAAACTGGGTGATTTAGAAGTAAATCCTTGGGTTTATACACTCGGTTATAGCTACAAATTCTAAGATAAAAATAAAAATCAGCGTCAATAAACCTCATCTTTATAGATGAGGTTTTTTAATGAAAAACTTACAATAAATCACATAGATTGAGCACATTGACACTGTTTAATGAGCAAAATTTTGTTTAAGTTGATGATAGAAAATAAGCTAAAAAGAGAAGAACAAATCATGAAATTATTCAACTGCTACAGTATGGTCTTTTTTAGCCTATTCAGTGGATCTGTTTATGCCGCGAGTTTCAATTGTGATCATGCCCGAACACAGACAGAGCAAGCTATTTGTGAGCATCGGGCTGTAAATGATGCCGATGTAAAAATGGCAACTACCTATAATATTATTAAGCGTCTGGTTCCTATGGGAACACGTGGCGTTATTCAGGATGAACAGGTGAAGTGGTTACAATTACGCGATCAATGTGGCAATTCTCGTAATTGTCTTATTGAAGTATATAAAATGCGTCAACAAAAACTGGATATGTATATGGATCGTGTTTATAGACAGGGTCCATTTTAAGAAAAATTTATTATTTACTATTGAAAATTTCTTAAGTCACTCCATTCATTAAGCATTCAATAAAAAGTGTTTGATGAATTTAAGGAGTGACTGATGAGCGAACAAAGTACACAAAAACATAGTTTTCAGGCAGAAGTAGCCCAACTTCTCCATTTGGTGACACATTCACTTTATTCAAATCCTGATATTTTCTTACGCGAACTGATTTCGAATGCGTCTGATGCCTGTGATAAGTTGCGTTTTGAAGGGATTAACCATCCTGAATATTATGAAAATGATCCGGAACTGCATGTTCGTGTCAGTCTAGATAAAGACAATAAAACCATCACCATTTCAGACAACGGTATTGGTTTAACTGAACAAGAAGCCATTGATAACTTAGGAACCATTGCCAAATCAGGCACCAAAGACTTTATGTCTAGACTGTCGGGTGACCAAAAAGCCGATGCGCAATTGATTGGTCAGTTTGGGGTCGGTTTCTATTCCGGTTTTATTGTGGCCGAAAAAATTACTGTTGAATCACGTCATGCTGCTGCCGATACTGCTGAAGGAGTACGCTGGATCAGTACCGGTACAGGTGATTTTGAAGTTGAACAAATCACCAAGGCTTCACGTGGAACAGATATCATTTTACATTTGCGTGACAATGCGCTTGAGTATTTAGAATCTTATAAAGTTAAGCAAATCATCAATAAATATTCTGACCACATCAGTTTGCCAATTGAAATGCAAAAAGAAATTTGGCAGCAAGAAGAAACGGTTGAAGGTGAAGAAGCTAAACCAGGTCAAATGGTCAAAACGGATGAATGGGAAGCGATTAACTCTGCCAGTGCCCTTTGGACTCGAAATAAGAATGAGATCACTGACGAGCAATATACAGAGTTTTATAAGAACTTAAGCCATGACTTTGAAGCACCTTTGGCGTGGGCGCACAATAGAGTTGAAGGTAGCACTGAATATACGCAGTTACTTTATATACCGAGTAAAGCAGCAAACAATATTTTCACCCGTGAAGCCAAAGCAGGTATTAAACTGTATGTAAAACGCGTTTTCATTATGGATGAAGCGGATAACCTGATTCCAAATTATTTGCGTTTTGTTCAGGGGGTCGTGGACAGTGCTGATCTTCCGCTGAATGTTAGCCGTGAACTGCTACAAGAAAGCCGTGATGTGAAAACCATTCGTGAAGGTAATACTCGCCGTATCTTGACTATGCTAGATAGTTTGGCGAAGTCGGAAGATGAAAAAGATCAGGAGAAATTCAAACAATTCTATGCTGAATTTGGTTCAGTGATTAAAGAAGGTTTGGGTGAAGATTTTGGTAACCGTGAACGTATTTTAAAACTATTACGCTTCTCGACCTCAACCAATGATGAGATTTCAACTTCATTGGCAGATTATAAAGCTCGCATGAAGGATGGCCAGAAAGCGATTTATTATGTCACTGCGGACAGTTTAACTGCTGCGAAAAACTCGCCACAATTGGAACTGTTCAAGAAAAAAGGCATCGAAGTGCTATTGATGGCGGATCGTGTCGATGAATGGGCGATGGAATTCGTCAATGAATTTGATGGTACGCCTATGCAAAATGTATCTAAGGGTGCAGTGGACTTGGGCGACTTGCAAGATGCTGAGGAGAAGAAGGCGTTAGAAGCTGCTGCTGAACAGTTTAAACCTGTTATAGATAAACTTTCAGACTCACTCAAAGCCAAAACCAAAGAAGTCCGTGTAACTACGCGTTTGGTTGATTCTCCTGCATGTTTGGTGACGGGTGAAGGAGAGCTTTCTCCGCAATTGATTCGTATGTTGAAACAGGCAGGCCAGACTATTCCGGAAAGCAAACCGATTCTGGAAATTAATCCTGAACATCCTTTAGTAAAAAAACTGGAGGAATCGAACCAGTTTGATGATTTGGCCAATGTGATCTTTGATCAGGCCGTAATTGCAGAAGGGGGATTGCCTGATGACCCAGCTGAATATGTAAAACGTATTAATAGTTTATTGTTGAAATAAGTCTATTCTAGACAATAAAAAACCTCCTTAGGGAGGTTTTTTTATTGAAAATTATCTGAAGAGTAAGTAAATAAACCTGCTTAAGCCTAATTAAAACAATGCTTCTAAACGCACCGATGCACCAATGAAATGACTGCGATCATCTCGATGATTATTAAGATAGTTTAAATTACCTTGCACATAGAACCATTCACGCCATAAGGGTTGTCGCCATGAAACGAAGGGCCCCCAGCTATTTAAACGCAAGTCATTATTGTTTAAAAAACCGCCGGTATAGATACCATAACTAAAGGTATTTTCATGAAAAAACTGATGCTGTCTAAACAGGTTGTTATCCCAGGTCAGGTCATCATCTTGATCATCGGCATAGGTAAGATTGAGCTGATTGGAAAGAATGGCTTCATTTGGACGGGCATGGGTAAGCTCAAGGTTTGTTCTTAAATAATTTTTGCTATCAATACCATAGCGATAAATTTGCTCAGCATGAAAGGTGAAATCATTTTCCAGTTGCCAATCTTTCGAGGCTTTTAGCCGCAAATAAACATCATCTCCTGAACGAAGACCTAAATCTACATCAGTTTCAAAAGGCAGGCGCTTGGAAAAATCTGACCAGCGAAATGCAAAAGAACTGTTATTTTCACGGGTACGTTGCCGATCTAAGGTTTTATCGGTGCTATTACCTGGATTTTCATTGGTAATGGCCACATTATTATCCAGTTCATTGTCTAGGGAGTCATCACCAAAAACTAAGCTGAGTTTGCGCTCTAAAGTGGGAAGTTTAATTTTGCCTCGAATACGCGGTTTAATTTCATAACCATCATGTTTATTCCAGCTGTTGTCCACGATCACACGTAAGGTCGCAGATGCGGGTTTTTCTGGATCTGTTTCGCCAAACCAATTATCAATTTTATGCGAAGTATGATCTGCCCAGTCGCGAACTTTAAGCTGGTTGCGGTCTAACCAAGTTCGATCGGCAGTTTGTAAGGTGGGAGGAACAATAGGCTCATTTGACTGCTGTGGCAAAAATGTTGGCAGCGCATCAACCCAACTTGGAATTTGATACAGCAAACTATGATCTTCATCCTGAGTCGAAATTGAACTCGTGGGTAAGTCAGTACTTTTTTCTGAGTTCTCCGATCCATTTGAAGCACTCATGATCCCAGATAACAGTATAAATAACAGGGATTTTGATAAACTTATTTTCTTTTGGGGCATATCCTTGCTCTTAGATTCTGGTTATTCGATAGTCTTGTAAAAATTGCAATAAAAAAGCAAGCTTTGGCTACAAAAAAATAAAACTTAATCCGAAATATGTTTTTGAATTGCCTCATATAATTGATAACAGTCGATTGGAGATTCGAGTTGGGCAATAATATTCTGAATCAATTGCCAGCTTACACCGTGGTGACGTTCTAATAAAAAATAAGGATAAGCAGATTCAGTTTGTGACAGATTTAAACGGTTTTGCCCATGAATCACCCGAATTTTTTGCCGCTCTTTTAGTAGGAGTAGCGGTGTCTTAAAGTCAGCAGGACTTTCCTCAAATTGAATAAATTTTTGTGTTTGGAAAAGTTGTGCAGGAATAAAGGGAAGATAGTTTTCATTTTTCCAAATTAAAGCTGCTTTTTGTGCATAGCTATAAAATAGCGCATCGAAACCGGTAAAGGTTTCTGCAAGGTCTTCCCAGGAAATTTCTTTAATCGCAGCGATACGGTGTTGGTATGGTTCAGTAAATCTATGCATTACATGAACCGTTTGGATTTGATTTTCAACGCCGAACAACACTAAATATTTCCTAAAACAATTCTGCGAATCGATTTGTTCAGCCAGATAAATCGGACGTTCTTGCCAGTTTTCTAAATCTGAAGCATGGATGAGTAAATCAACATATTGAGAAATTTCTGGAAGACTTGGGACTTCTAAACCATATACCGCTTCTGCAGCAATTTTTTCATGAAGCGGTTGAAGATGCGCAATATACGAGGCTAGTTCTACTGTTTGGGGAAAATCCTTACTGATTGATTTTTGATTTGTTATTGCAGGAATTGCCTGTGGATTATCCTCTGATATAGGGGGCAGTTCATTAATACCTTGCGTATTCGTTTGCTGCACTTCTGAAGCGATGCGGTTTACATGGTCGGAAGCAGGAATGATATCAACTTTGGGTTCAAGCAAACTTGAATTATAGACCTGATTTTGTTGCTGTATTGCAGGTGTATCCGGACTCAAATTTGTTTCGGGTTTGGCTGAAGTAAGGGTAATGGGTTGTTCTAACATGCCCGGTTTTTGTTTTAACTTATCGTCAGTTTTCAGGCAGCTATAGCGTTGTTGCTGTTCTAGCATCCACCGATAAATATCATCTAGACTCCCCCAAACACTTGTCAATGCGCTGCGGTTTGAGGCTGGAATTAACCACATTTGCCAACCTTGTGCAGGACGGTACAAAATGGCCCAACCTGATTCAGCATTTTGGTAAAGTGCTTGTTGCAAATCATGATCTTGTTGAAAAAAACCACGATAAGAAAGTTTAAATAGCGTTTGATTCGCAAAATCTGTTGCGGCTTGCTCAGGTTGAGTTTGAGACTTAAATTTTAAAAGTTGTTTTTTAAAAATGGGTTCATCACATAAACGAAAAATTTCGATTAAACGCGATTTTGATTTTGCAATTTCAAAAAAAGATAAAGAACCATGTTCCAAATCATTTAGCAAATGATGTAATTCTTTAACCAGCAAAGCTTTTTCTAAGGCATTCATAAACCGATCTCTAGAGATATTTTTGTGCTTTTTCTAGATAACTTGCCAATACCATATTAATAGCAAGCTCAAGTAATTTATATTCTGCAGAGTTGGGTATTGGATAGCCTTCAGCGAGCACAATCAAACGATCAATGTTAATGGCTTGCGGAGGAATTTTACCTTGAATGAGCGCTTGAAGTTCATACATAAGAAAATGGTTTCACTCAATGAAGTTATTAAGTTAATACTTTGATTATATGGATTTAAAAAGAAAAAGCATTGAGAAATATTGTCATATTTTGAGCATTTATAGACATAAACAGCATAGAATGTAAATTTTAGATAAAAAATATTCAAATTTTTTACGGCTAAAGTCGCAAAATAGATCGTGAGTTATTGTTTTATTTTTCATCAAATTGAAAATAAATAGATTAATTGGTGCTCGAGATTTTGTATTAAGTATAAGTAGCATGAAAGAAAATAAAATTAATTTTTGACATAAAAAACAGACTGAGTTAGGTCAGTCTGTTTTTTATGGAATAAGCTAGCTCTTATGCTGGTTTTTTCACAGTCATTTTAGTCTGCTCTACGGCTTCAGAAGCAGGGGCTTTTTGTTCCGCATTTACAGTTTCAACTGCCTTTTTAGCAGGGAAATCTGGAACAAAAACAATTTGAGCAGATACATTTGCAGAAAAAGCCACAACAGCGATAGCCAAAACAGATTGAATAGCGTTCATCATTATTTCCTTTAGGTGAAAGGATGCCTAAAAAAATAGGCAAGGGAGATAAATAAAATATATTTCACGTAAAGGGTATCAAAAAGTGAGCAAGTTATGGAAGTACTTGAGGCAGGAAAAAAATGAACGGTGAGTTTAAATTATTATATAAATCATATATTTAGAGTTTTTGCTCTAAGACAGATTGTCTTTCCACAATCTGTCTTAAATGGTTTAAAAATATCAATTTTTATGACATTTGCTTTGGCATTTTTTCTCATAAACTTTACCAGAAATGCCGCCAATAATAGCGCCACTCACGGTACCGAATACAGGTAATATACTTCCCGCAACAGCACCAATCAAAGCACCCGTGACCGTAGGTGAAAAAGGCGATTTCATGCTTGAGCGCTGTCCAGACGTAGAATCTGCAGTTGAATCAACACTAGAATTTTGAGCTTCAGTATTCATATTTACCTCTTATAAAGTTGAATGATTGAGAACTTAAATGTTCCGCATATCAGACTAGCGAATTGTGCCTCTGGTTGTGTCAAAGCCTTGTATATATAAGTTGTGTTTTGTAAGAACTAAATCGCTGATATTGGTATTGTGTCTTACGTGTAAGTTTTTGCGGTGTAATGTTAAAACCCAAAATTTTGTTTAGAAAATATCCTATGATCTGGATTCACAAAAATAAAACTTGAGGTTTAAACGATGGCTATCGCAAAGGTTGTTGAAGTTAATTCAAGCAGTAATAAAAGTTTTGAAGATGCAATTCAGACAGGTATTGAAAAAGTGACCGAAACAATAAAAAATGTGCAGGGTGCATGGATTAATGAGCAAAAAGTAGTAATTAAGGACAATAAAATTACTGAGTATCGGGTAAATTTAAAAATTAGTTTCTTGGTCGATTAGCTTGATACGGCTTGAAGTTAAAAAATCCCCTAAGCAGGGGATTTTTAATTAACAGAGATTGTAAATCAATGCCATCTAAGATGAGATAGAATTACTTTTCTGGAATATCACAGAGATCATCTTTGCAGACTGCGGCCTCATCGGTTTTGACTTCCACTTGAGAGGCTTCCAAAGCTTTTTCAAAGACTTGTAAAAACACTTCACGCGGTTGTGCGCCAGCCAATGCAATGCGTTGATCAAACACAAAAAACGGTACACCGGTGACTTTTAATTGATCACGTGCGACTTCTTCATCAAATTTAACGAAGTCAGCATATTCTTCTGAGTTTAAAACATCTTCCACTTCAACTGGATTTAAGCCAATGCGTGCAGCAACGTCTTCAATTGTTTCACGTTCACCAATCGGTAAACCTTGAGTCATATAACTATAGAAAAAAGCTTCTTTGGCTTCTGAACCCAATCCTTTACTTTGAGCCAAGTGAATAATGCGATGCGCATTAAAGGTGTTACCTGAGTTGGCATTTTCCCAATTGAATTGAATTCCTTCCTCAGCTGCCATAGTGGCAATATTACGTTGCATTTCCTCAACCTCTGCAACTGTGCGTCCGTATTTCTGCGCGAGACGTTCAGAGTTTGAAACTTCCTGACGGATTGGCGCTTCCGGATCTAATTCATAACTATGCCAGTGAACTTCAAGTTCTAAACCTGCTTGTTCAGCAGCAGCTTCAAGACGTTTTTTACCAATATAACAAAATGGGCAAACCACATCTGACCAAATATCTACGCGCATGAGAAATCTCGAATCTTTTATTGCCTATATTGATGGGGGTGCAGATAAAAATTTAAAGCATGAAAATTGAATTAAAGTTGAATCGTGCCAGAAAAATGCGATCTGTTTGAGCGGAATAAATAAGCAGAATGCTTTTGAATCGGGTTATGCTATGAAAAAGTCAGTATAGGGGAGTTTCGCATGCCAAGGATTTTTCTCATCTTAGGATTGGCGACATGTACCATATTTGGTTGGCTGTTTTATCAGTATTCGGTACAACAAAATGACCTGAGTCAACTTAAGGATTACCAGACTGTATTGTATGAAAAAGCAGAACTCATTTATGAACAAGCGCAAGACTGGTCTGAACCGATTAATATCAATGTGTCAGATAATCGTTTACAGGGCGACTATAAAGTGATGGCTGACTTTGTGCTGAGTCAGATGATTCAAAATGCTGAAGCCAGGAATGAGTATTTACGAGCGCTTAAAGCAATTCATTGGGATGAATTTTTAAATATTGACCGCTTGGATCAAGACCGTAAACAAAAGTTTGTAGAGACTGAGCAGATGTTGAAACAGGCCCATCTTCTAGCCGCACAGTATCAACAACAAACCCAGCAACGTGAAGAGGATACTTTAACGCGAGCTAAGCATTTATCCATTAAAGCCAATCTGCGACATCAGTTAACGGATAGCCTGCGTGAAAGTCGAGACAGTGATAAAACCCATGCTTTATTTGCATTGGAGTTGCAAATATTAACTAAAGCCGATGCTTTGTTTGAAATTCTGAAAAATAATAAATGGGAGAAAAAGAACAAAACCTTTATGTTTTATGAAGATCAACCTTTAAAGCAATTTAATGCCTTGTATCAGGAGGTATTGCAGTTAAATGCAGAAATGGAAAAAATTAAAAAGCAAAATCGCAAAGCGGTGGAACAGCATTTATAGGGTTTGAACGTGCATTATCCTGAACAGATCAGGATTGAATTTAATTTTTTTATGTAAAAGAAATGACCGGCTTGGAATTCATTTTCTTAAAATTAAAAAAGCGTACCGAAGTACGCTTTTTTAATGTCATTCAATCTTTGTGATTAAGCAATTTTAGCTTCTGGCTGAGCCGCAAGCATATGGCCAGTTTCTTCAAAGTTAGAGTGCCATGAAAGCGCTTCACGAAGCAGGTGAGGAGTATGGCCACCTTTTGCACATGAACGGTCAAAGTAATCATTCAATGCATCACGATACATTGGATGCGCACAGTTGTCGATGATTGCACGAGCGCGTTCACGTGGTGCTAAACCACGTAAGTCGGCAAGACCCTGTTCAGTCACAAGAATATCAACATCATGCTCAGTATGGTCGATATGTGATGCCATTGGTACGATTGAAGAGATGTCACCACCTTTTGCAATCGACTTGGTCACAAAGATTGCCAAGTGAGCATTACGTGCGAAGTCACCTGAACCACCAATACCGTTCATCATTTTAGTACCGCAAACGTGAGTTGAGTTTACGTTACCGTAAATATCAAACTCGAGCGCAGTATTGATGCCGATAATTCCTAAACGACGAACCAATTCAGGGTGGTTAGAAATTTCTTGTGGACGAAGTACCAGTTTGTCTTTGTACGCTTCTAGATTGTTAAATACTTTTTCGCCATATTTAGCAGAAAGCGTAATTGATGAACCTGATGCAAATTTCATTTTACCGGCATCAATCAATTCGAAAGTACAGTCTTGCAGTACTTCAGAATACATCACTAAATCTTCAAAGTTTGAATCTTTAAGACCGGTCAATACTGCGTTGGCAATAGAACCAATCCCAGCTTGTAAGGGGCCTAAATCTTTCGGTAAACGACCTTCAGCAACTTCTTGTTCAAAGAAATTGATCAAATGGTTGGCAATACCTTGAGTTTCATCATCTGGAAGGGTCACAGTAGATGGAGAGTCATGATATTCATTGTTAATGACAATACCAACAATTTTAGCAGGATCGATGTTGATCGCATGTGTACCAATACGTTCATCTACTTGAGTCAAAGGAATTGCTTGACGTGTTGGACGATAAGTCGGGATATAAATATCGTGTAAGCCTTCAAAAGCAGGGCTTAAGTTCGTGTTAATTTCTACAATTACTTTTTCAGCAAAAATGGCAAAACTTGCAGAGTTACCTACAGATGTGGTTGGGATGATGCCGCCATCTTCAGTAATTGCAACTGCTTCAATAATTGCAATATCCGGTTTTTTAAGCTGAAGGTTACGCATTTGTTCAACGGTTTCAGACAAATGCTGATCGATGAACATCACTTCGCCTTGGTTGATGGCTTTACGTAAAGTGTTATCCACTTGGAAAGGTAAACGGCGAGCAAGAACACCCGCTTCAGTTAATTGTTTGTCTAAGTCGTTACCAAGACTCGCGCCAGTAATTAAAGTAATTTTCAAAGGATTACTGTGAGCTTGCTTTACAAGTGCCAAAGGAACAGCTTTCGCTTCACCTGCACGAGTAAATCCACTCATACCTACAGTCATACCATCTTGGATAAAAGTAGCAGCTTGTTCTGCATTCATGACTTTGTCATGAAGTGATGCTAAACGAATACGATCTAAAGACATGGTTTACGCTCAATTCTTGTTCAAAACTAGGTGGATTGTACCGCCCTAAAAAGGAATTGTGCATGCCTGTTAGGCTAAGGTCTAATTTTTTGAAAAAATGTGGGTATAACGATTTTTTATGGGTTTTAATTTATTGATTTTAAAGGCCTAAAAAATAACAGATTAATATTTAAACAAATCTGTTTGGGTGTTATTTGTGCAATTGTTAAAAGTGTTCAGTCAATGTTTGTTTAATTTTTCCCAAAGTAGTTGGAGCAACCTCTTCTTCTGTTTGATTGTGAAGAATAGGTAAACAAATAAGCGCTTCCAACCCGCCTTGAGGGCGATTGTGAATTGTAAGTTGCCCCTGATGCATGTCGACAATACGTTTCACAATGGCTAAACCCAAACCACTACCTTGTATGGTACGTGCTTCATTGCCTCGCACAAACGGTTGCATCAAGTCTTCAATCTGATCTTCTGGAATACCATCTCCGTTGTCCACAACACTAATATAAATATGCTCATTTTCAACTTTGGCTGATAATTCAATAGGTTCAGCACCATAACGTTTCGAGTTATTAATTAAATTACCAATCATACGTTTTAAAGACTGGCTACGGGCCTGAATGAGGGGTATATCTTGGGCTGTAAAACGGATATCTAAAGGTTTGAACTGAATGACTAATTCTTGTAACAGCATATTAATGTCAGTGTCTTGTAATTCCTCATCTGAGCCATCTCGCATGTATGAAATGAACTGATCAAGAATTGCATCCATATCTTCTACATCATAAATCAAACCTTCTTTAAGAAAGTCTTCATCAGGCATCATTTCTGCGCTTAAGCGAATTCGGGTCAAGGGTGTACGCAAGTCATGTGAAATTCCTGCCAGCATAATACGGCGGTCACGCTCAGTCTGATCCAGGGTATAAATCATTTGATTAAACGCTTGGTTTACTTCACGAATTTCTTGAGGACCATGGTTGGTTTCCAGATAAGGAGCAGAACCGGTTTTACTATAGTTATTTGCCGCATTTTGCAGACGACGTAAGGGGCGATTTAATTGGCGAACCAAGGTCAAAATAATTGCAGCAGCAATCAGTGGCACACCAAGCAACCAGCCAAACACCAGTTCCGGGCTATAGTTGGCATAGGTTTTTAAGGGTTCACGTACCCAATGGCCATTCATTTCAGGGGTTTGAATCCAAATACGCGGACTCGGCTTAAACTGGAAATAGACTGTCACATTTTCAACTTTCAGTTCTTTGGCTAACTTTTTCTCAATTTGGTTGGTAAAAAACTCGGCAATGACTTTATCACGCACACTCGGATATTCTTTCGGGTCGATAACGTATTCAATTCCGACGCGGTTTTTTAACCAGGTATCGACATCCACTTCGGCATTATTATGAAAAATACGTAAATCTGGATTATTGATAATTTCTAGTTCAACACCTAAATAACGTGCATGCTGCTGAATCTCAGGCAAATAAAGCGTACGCCAAAAGAACCATAACGACATAAATAAACTGAAGAATACAATGAATAATACCAGCACAGTGGTACGCATTGCAGCAGAACGCGGCTTAATCTTGTCAAAAAAGCGTTCCGAGCGGGTTCGCTTCTTTTCCGAATAAGTCTCAAAATCAGTAAATTTCTGTGGGTCGATGGGTTCGAGTTTCACACCTGATTCCTATGGTGAATTTGGGGCGAACAATTTAAGGCTAATAGCGGAGTCTTCCTGTTTGTCCGTTTATTGGAAGGAGCTCAACAGGTCACTTTTTCGAAAAAAGTAACCAAAAACTTTTGCCATCCACAAAACCTGTTCACTGTTATCTGTTTACTTAGAGCATCGCAGAAACAACATTTATCGAATGAAGGGCAGGTTGTGAATGGCATGCATGCGTATCTAATCTCAGTTTGAATAACAAATGGCTTTGTATTCAAACATTGTAGTCATTATTCCGCGCCATCTGGAACAAACACATAACCTACGCCCCAAACGGTTTGAATGTAGCGTGCACGGGCAGGATTTTCTTCAACCAGACGACGTAAACGAGATACCTGAACATCAATCGAGCGTTCCATCGCACCCCATTCACGACCACGGGCAAGATTCATCAACTTGTCACGCGTCAACGGTTCACGCGGATGTTGCACCAGTGCTTTAAGTACTGCGAACTCACCTGTAGTCAGCGTTACCACTTGACCTTCACGGGTCAGGGTACGTGTCGATAAATCCAGTGACCATGGACCAAAGCTGACCACTTCCATGTGCTGGCTAGGTGCACCTGGAACTTCGCGTACTTGACGACGTAGTACTGCACGAATACGTGCTAAAAGTTCATTTGGGTTAAATGGTTTTGGCAAGTAGTCATCTGCACCGGCTTCAAGTCCTGCAATACGGTCAGAGTCACTGCCGCGTGCAGTCAGCATGATAATTGGTGTATCGATATTGGACTGGCGTAAACGACGGCAAATGCTTAAGCCATCTTCCACGGGTAACATGAAATCGAGCACGATCAGGGAGAAAAGTTCGCGCTGTAATAAACGATCCATTTGTGTTGCGTCGTGTGCAGTTTTGACCACGAAGCCTTTATCTTCTAGAAAGCGCTGTAATAACGTACGTAAACGCACATCATCATCTACAACGAGAATGCGTTCGACGCGATCAGTTTCGTTTTGTACTGGATCTGTTTTTTCAGCAGGTACAACTAAACTCATGATGTGCTCCTTTATTCTTTATTGTCATCGTAAACAAAAGTTCGGATAGTCTTGAGTATACGATTCATTTGTATCTGTTTACTATGCTCTAAAGCAACAAATATAGCAGGTAAAATCAAGACATAGATACCAAATGTATACATCTAAATTGTAGTTGATCTTGCTGAATATTCAGATTAAAAATCTACTTATCAATTAATTTTGTAGGCAATTATAAAAGTCACATTGATTGGCAATATTGACCACTTATAAATTTAATAAAAACAATTGTGGATTTTATGGTCTTGGTCTTTATAATCATGCCATTTAGTACTTATCCTTGTGGGATCAAACACGATGACTGACTTAGTTCAGCAGTTAGCAAAAGAAATTGCCGTACGTCCAAATCAAGTAGAAGCTGCCATCAAGCTAATTGATGAGGGTGCAAGCGTTCCTTTTATTGCACGTTACCGTAAAGAAGTAACTCAGGGCTTAGACGATACGCAGTTACGCCAACTCGACACGCGTTTATCATATCTGCGCGATTTATTTGAGCGCCGTGAAAAGGTGATTGAATCTCTGAAAGAACAAAATAAATTGTCAGATGATTTATTGAATCGCGTCAACGCTGCTGAAACCAAGAATGCTTTAGAAGAGCTTTACGCGCCGTACCGCCCAAAACGTACCAGCAAATCATTTAAAGCCAAAGAAGCAGGCTTGGGTCCAATCGCGGAAAAAATCTTTACAGAGCAAGTTGATCCGACTGAAGCTTTAGCTGGCTTTAGTCATGAAGATTATCCAGATGTAGAAAGTCAGCTTGATGCGATCCAGCACATTCTGATTGATGACTGGGCGCAAAACATTGCTTTGACTACAGAATTAAAAGCGAGCTTTGCGAAAACTGCTGTTTTAAAAAGCGCAGTGGCAAGTGAAGAGAAAAAAGAAGTCGGTAAGAAATTCCGCGATTACTTCGATTTCTCTGAAAACTTCAATAAAGTCCCTTCACACCGCTTGCTTGCAATGTTACGTGGCCGTCAAGAAAACGTATTGGGCTTAAAGGTGGATGGTGAAGATGATGCACTCTTAGCGCGTATTGAAACCGAATACAATCTTGATTCGGTTCAACCACAAGCGCGTGCAGATTACTTGAAACAGACTGCTAAGCTGTTCTGGTTAGGTAAAATTCGTCCACAAATTGAACATTCATTGTTGACTGAAAAACGTCTTGCCGCTGAAAGCGAGGCAATGGATGTATTTGCTGAAAACTTACGTCACTTATTGCTTTCTGCACCTGCAGGCGCGCGTACCACTTTGGGCGTTGACCCAGGTATCCGTACTGGCGTGAAATTGGCTGTAGTCAATGCTTCAGGTGATGTCGTTGCCCACAGTACGATTTACCCATTTGCGCCAAAAGAAGACAAAGAAGGTTCAATTGCTGAACTTGCACGTCTGTGCCGTGAATTCAATGTCGATTTAATCGCGATTGGTAATGGCACAGCAAGCCGTGAAACTGAAGCGGTTGTTGCGGAAATGATGGCTGCAAATGCAGACTTGAATCTTACTCGCGTTTCAGTATCGGAAGCGGGTGCATCGGTTTATTCAGCGTCTGAATTGGCATCACAAGAGCTTCCAGAGCTAGACGTTTCAATTCGTGGTGCAGTATCCATTGCCCGTCGTTTACAAGATCCGTTAGCGGAACTGGTAAAAATTGATCCGAAATCGATTGGTGTAGGTCAATATCAACATGACGTAAACCAAACAGGCTTGGCGAAAACCCTTGAAGCTGTGGTTGAAGACTGTGTGAACTCGGTTGGTGTGGATGTAAATACAGCATCTCCTGCAATTCTTTCGTATATCGCAGGTTTGAATAAATCGATTGCACAACAAATTTTTGAATATCGTAAAGAAAATGGTCGTTTTGACAACCGTCAAGCCTTGAAAAATGTACCTCGTTTAGGTGAGCGTACTTTTGAACAGGCAGCTGGTTTCTTGCGTATTCAAAATGGCTCTGAACCATTGGATGCATCTGCGGTTCACCCTGAAAGTTACGCTTTGGTAAGCAAAATTGTTGAAGCAAAAGCAACCACTGTAAAAGATATTATTGGTAATTCAGAAATTATTCGCCAAGTAAATGCTGAAGCTTTTGCAGATGACAAATTTGGTCTGCCAACGATTCAAGACGTACTGAGTGAACTGGAAAAACCAGGTCGTGACCCACGTCCAGAATTTCGTACTGCGAAGTTCCGTGAAGACATTACCGAAGTATCGCAATTGACTGACGGCATGCAACTTGAAGGCGTGATCACCAATGTCACCAATTTTGGTGCATTCGTAGATGTCGGCGTTCATCAAGACGGCTTAGTACATATTTCTGAACTGGCGAATGAGTTTGTGTCGGATCCACACAAAGTGGTGAAACCAGGTCAAATCGTTCAAGTACGTGTATTACAAGTGGATGCTGAGCGTAACCGTGTGAACTTGTCTATGCGTCCTGAAGGCTCTGAAGCACCCGCTAAAGCGCCACGTCAGCCACGCCGTGAGCAAAATGCTCAAACTGAACAACGTGGTGAACGCAAGCCGCAAGCGAAGCGTCCGCAAAATGCACGTCCTCAAGGCGACCGTCCACAAGGTCATAAAAAACCTCAAGCTGCTAAACCACAAGAGCAAAAAATTGGTGGTTTGGGTGCATTGTTATTACAAGCCGGGATTAAAGGTTCAAAGTAATCTTTAATTACTAAAAAAACCTCCCATTTGGGAGGTTTTTTATTTTATATTTCAATATATTAAATATATGATTTAAAGTGAAAATGCTTCGTAGTTATTACCACAATATAATTCAAAATTTCACTTCTACTTCGTCCGAAGAGATTTTTGGTGTTTTGACCCAAGCACATCAATTTGCACTGGAAGAACGACAAAAAAATGCATGGCTTAAACAAATTCAAATTTTAAAAAATAGCTTTGCCGAATTTGAAGAAGGACATTTATTTTTTGAGTTTTCAATTCCTCGTATGGGAAAACGAGTTGATAATATTTTGATTATTAAAAATTTAATTTTTGTCATTGAATTTAAGGTAGGTGAAAAAGAATATTCGTCTTATGCAAAGACACAAACCATTGATTACTGTCTGGATTTACTTAATTTTCATGCAGAAAGCTATAACCGAAAGGTTATTCCTGTATTGGTTGCGACACAGGCGGATGAGAAAGAGATCGACTGGTCTGAGGTAATAAACCTTGAGGAAGTTGTGTGTTGCAATGAGTTAAATTTAAAAGAAACAATAGAACAGATTATTCAGCAATATGCAGGTTTAGAGCGTATTGATGCAATGAGCTGGTTAAATTCAATTTATAAACCTACACCTACGATTATTGAAGCAGCTCAGGCACTTTATCAAGGGCATCAAGTTGAAGAGATTTCTCGCAGCGATGCGGGTGCTATTAATCTAGAGTTAACCTCAAAAAAGATTGAATCAATTATTGAAAAAAGTAAGCAAAACAATCAGAAAGCAATTTGTTTTTTAACTGGGGTTCCTGGTGCTGGAAAGACTTTAGCAGGATTAAATATTGCTAATCAAAGATTGAAGGTAGATGAGTCGGAGCATTCAGTATTCTTATCTGGAAATGGTCCTTTGGTCGATGTGTTAAGAGAAGCTTTAACCCGTAATACTGTAGAAATTGGAAAAAGTGTAGCTAAAAACATTAAACGCTCAGAGGCTGAACGGGGGGCAAAAACATTTATTCAAAATATTCATCACTTTCGTGACCATTATTTAAAGTCGGCAGAAGTTCCGATTGAGAAGGTCGTTATTTTTGATGAAGCCCAAAGAGCGTGGAAAAAAGAACAAGTTTCTAATTTTATGAAACAAAAAAAGGGCATTGATGACTTTGATATGTCTGAGCCTGAGTTTTTGATTCGAGTCATGGATCGTCACCAGGATTGGTGTGTCATTGTCTGTCTAATTGGGGGTGGGCAAGAAATTAACACCGGAGAGGCTGGTGTCACGGAGTGGATTTCGGCATTAAGACAGAATTATCCAAATTGGAATATTTATTATTCAGATAAAGTTTTGAACGAGCCCGTTTATTTAGCTGAAACTGAACAGAAAAAATGGCTTAAGACAAAAGCTAAAGGCTCTGAGCGTTATGGAGTAATTGCGAGTTCTGGTGCGCGACGATTGAAAGCAGATGGAATAGATGTAAAAAATAAAATATCTCCAGCAGATTGGTTTCTAAACTATAAGACAGATGTTCGGTCTTCTTATTATTTAGAGGAAATAGCGACTGAGTTTGATATACAAGGCTTAGAAATAGACTTTACATGTTTGGCTTGGGATATCAATTTTTACTATGATAATGGATGGCGGTATCAGTCGTTTAAAGGGACCTGTTGGCAACAGATAAAACAGAATGAAAAACAGAAATATTTGTTAAATGCATATCGGATGTTATTGACTCGAGCTCGACAAGGAATGGTGATTTATATTCCGAATGTGGATGATTGTGATTGGACACGTCCAAAGTCAAAATATGACAGCACATACAAATATTTAAAGACATGTGGCTTTGAAGAAATAATTTAAAGAAAAACCTCCCAAGTGGGAGGTTTTTTTATGCAAGCTTTGGCACAATCCAGCTACAAATAATCAGCATAATGCCCAGATGCCCCAACTTACGGCTCACCTTTTCCAATGTTGAAACTTCTACCGGCGACTGTTGAGATGCACGTTTCATTTTTAGCGATGCCATCGACTTATTGAAATGCAGAAATATAGCCAGATCGATACAAATTAAAATACTACCAACATCACTGACTATATCCATCAATTGATAGTCTTGTTGATAGATAGAAGTAACTATTCGGTAGCAAAGAAACAGGGCAAAAGCACAACAGGCATATTGAAAAATAACAGCAGCAATCCGCATAAAAAATCTAAAAGCAAAAAAATGATGCGTGTTTATAACATAAAAAAGCCAGTCTCATGACTGGCCTTCATTTGAAAATATCTTATGAAAAGATTTTACCAATGTTCACCCGGGAACAAACGAGCATACGCTTTTTGCACCCAATTCAATTTCTGTGGTTGACCGACCGAAGCTGAAGAGCTTGGGAACAGGTTATAACCAATAGACATCAATTTATTATTGATATCTGGCGCAATAGAGTAGGTGATAGAAGCCAAACGGCCTAAGTGAGTCGCCACTTTCTTCGGACGCTTCACAATGGCATAAGCAATTAGATCTGCTGCCTGTTCAGGAGAAAGGGTTGGTACATATTTATAAATTTTGGTTGGTGCAATCATCGGGGTGCGTACCAACGGCATGTAAACTGAAGTAATCGCAATTTTATGCGAATGAACTTCGGCGGACAAGCAGCGGCTAAACGCATCCAGTGCAGCTTTAGATGCGACATAAGCTGAAAAACGTGTTGCATTGGCCAATACACCAATCGAGCTGATGTTAATGATATGACCATCACGGCGCATCATCATCTGTGGTAAAATATTCATGACTAAACGGATGGCACCGAAGTAATTCAGTTGCATGGTACGTTCAAAATCATGAAAACGATCGGATGATTCGTGTACTGCACGACGAATAGAACGTCCCGCATTATTAATTAAAATATCAATATGATCGACAGACTCTAAAACCTGTTTAGAAACTTCATCAATCGATTCCATGTTATTTAAATCACATGGAAACACTGAAGCCTGTCCACCTTTTGCTTCAATTTCTTGTTTAACTTGATCTAATGTTTCTTTGGTACGGGCCACCAATAAAACATGTGCGCCTGCATCGGCAAGTTTATGTGCAGCAGTTAAGCCAATACCACTGGATGCACCTGTAATTAAAACCACTTTGCCGTTGACGCGGTTGCGAAAAAGTTTCTCTAGTCTCGAATTCACGCTGTTTTTCCTAATTTAAATAGAACAAAATGCTAACTTATGTTTTTTCTAGTTGATTATTTGACTCAAAATATTGGGGAATTGAGCTCTTCTCGTGTAGGTTATGATAACCAAAGTTAAAAAAAAATCTATAAATAAGTTGTTGAATTTACAAATATAATTAGAGTAATTGCTCTATTTTTATTCTTCTTATAACTTAATTTTTACCATGAATTCAAAAAAAAGCAAAGAGAAATAAGCAAAAACCATTGAAGAAATAAAAACCTTCTTCTCATTGAGGAAGAAGGTTCAGTTTAAAGTAGCTTATAAAAAATTAAACTTGAGCAAGCGCTTGTTCTAAATCATTAATTAAATCATCAATATGTTCAATTCCAACTGACAAGCGAACCATGTCCGTGCTGACTCCCGCTGACTTCAATTCTTCCTCATTGAGCTGGCGATGGGTGGTCGTGGCAGGGTGGCAAGCGAGACTTTTTGCATCCCCAATATTCACCAGACGGGTAAAGAGTTGCAATGCATCAATAAATCGAGTTCCACCTTCAAGCCCATCCTGTACCCCAAAAGACAGAATCGCAGATGGTTTACCTTTCACGTATTTTTGCGCCAAAGCATGCTGTGGGTGATCTTTTAAGCCAGCATAATTGACCCATTTTACTTTTGGATGCTGCTGTAAATATTCAGCCACTTTTTGCGCATTTTCAGTATGGCGTTCCATACGTAAATTTAAAGTTTCCAAGCCTTGCAGAATCAGGAATACACTGAGAGGGCTAATTGCGGCACCAGTATTGCGTAATGGCACCACACGTGCACGCGCGATATAAGCGGCTGCACCTAAAGCTTCCACATAATTCACACCGTGATAGCTTGGATCAGGTGTATTCAGCACTTTGAAACGTTCAGGATATTTGCCCCAAGGAAATTTGCCACTATCCACAATGGCGCCACCAATCGAGTTGCCATGACCGCCAATATATTTGGTTAGTGAGTGCACCACAATATCGGCACCATGTTCAAAAGGTTTCAGTAGAGCAGGGGTGGCAACCGTGTTGTCGACAATAACGGGCACACCATATTCATGCGCAATTTTCGAAATCGCTTCCAGATCGATAATATTGCCGAGCGGATTACCAATCGATTCCACAAACACCAGTTTGGTCTTTTCATCAATCAGACCACGCAGCGCTTCAGGATTCTTATAATCAAAGAAACGCACTTCAATGCCTTGTTTTGGCAAGGTATGCGCAAATAAGTTGTAAGTTCCGCCATACAAAGTCGAAACCGAGGCAATATTGTCACCGGCTTCGGCAATGGTCTGAATGGAATAGGTAATGGCTGACATGCCGGATGCCAAGGCCAATGCACCAATACCGCCTTCAAGTGCCGCCAGACGTTGCTCTAGAACGGCTGTAGTCGGGTTCATAATACGGGTGTAGATATTGCCCTGAACCTTTAAATCAAATAAATCGGCCCCATGTTGAGTATTGTCAAAGGCATAAGATGTGGTTTGATAAATCGGTACAGCCACTGCTTTTGTGGTTGGATCTGGGCTATATCCCGCATGGATGGCCAGGGTTTCATCTTTATAGGTCATGTTTACATCATCTTCGTGAGTTAAATATTGATCGAGTTTAGCATTTCTATATATGAATCAAAGTGCTATTTAAATGAAATTGTTATCTTAAATATTCATATCAGTGATCATTTTTCAATTCAGCTTGAACCAGTTTAAGTTTGGGTAATATGTTTAAAAAATAAACGCGACCTGAGTTGTAACATTCTATTGAAGATGCGAGCTATGCCTTATTTTTTCGGCACTTTCATCGTATAATGCCCGCTATTATTTGTTCGCATAATATTATGGTTATGCGAATGTGGTTTTTTCTATAGAGGAGTCCTACGTGGCCCAATATATTTACACGATGAACCGTGTGTCAAAGATGGTTCCGCCTAAGCGCGAAATCCTGAAAGACATCTCTTTATCATTTTTCCCAGGCGCAAAAATTGGTGTGCTTGGTTTAAACGGTGCAGGTAAATCTACCTTGCTTCGTATTATGGCGGGCGTAGATAAAGATTTCTCAGGTGAAGCACGTGCTCAACCGGGTATTAAAATCGGTTATCTTGAGCAGGAACCACCATTAGATCCGAATAAAGACGTTCGTGGTAACGTTGAAGATGGTTTACGTGAACCCCTAGATGCCTTGGCGCGTCTGGATGAAGTATTTGCGGAATATGCAGCAGAAGATGCTGACTTCGATGCACTTGCAAAAGAACAAGAGAAGTTGGAAGCAATTATCCATTCTTGGGATGCGCATAACCTGACTAACCAAATGGATCAGGCTGCAGCAGCACTGAACCTTCCAGCTTGGGATGCAGACGTAAACTTGCTTTCAGGTGGTGAACGTCGCCGTGTTGCATTGTGTCGTTTATTGTTATCTAAACCGGATATGTTGCTTCTTGATGAACCGACGAACCATTTGGATGCAGAATCTGTCTCTTGGTTAGAACGTTTCTTGAAAGACTTCGCTGGTACCATCGTTGCGATTACGCATGACCGTTATTTCTTGGATAACGTGGCCGAGTGGATTCTGGAGCTTGACCGTGGACATGGTATTCCTTACCAAGGCAACTATTCTTCTTGGTTGGAACAGAAAAATGCCCGCTTAGAACAAGAGAACAAACAAGAAGAATCTTTTGCCAAAGCATTGAAAAAAGAACTTGAATGGGTTCGTTCAAATGCCAAAGGTCAGCAAAAGAAAAACAAAGCGCGTATGGAACGTTTCGAAGAACTTAACTCACGTGAGTTCCAACAACGTAACGAAACTTCTGAAATCTATATTCCACCTGGTCCACGCCTAGGGAATAAGGTTGTAGATGTTGAAGGCATTAGCAAATCATTTGATGGTCGTTTGCTCTATGAGAACTTAACCTTCTCTGTGCCACCGACTGCGATTGTGGGTATTGTGGGTCCTAACGGTGCAGGTAAAACTACACTGTTCCGTATGATGACTGGCGAGCAACAACCCGATACCGGTACAGTAACCTTGGGTGAATCCGTTAAAGTGTCTTACGTGGGTCAGCTGCGTGATACTTTGGATGACAATAAAACCGTTTGGGAAGAAATTTCTGGTGGTCTCGATATCTTGAAGGTAGGCGATTACGAAATTGCATCACGTGCTTATATCGGTCGTTTCAACTTTAAAGGTCAAGATCAGCAAAAACGTGTTGGCAGCTTGTCGGGTGGTGAACGTAACCGCCTGCAACTTGCAAAAGTCTTGCAACAAGGCGCAAACGTGATTTTGCTGGATGAACCATCAAACGACTTGGATATCGAAACGTTACGTGCACTTGAGGATGCAATTCTTGTATTCCCAGGTACGGTAATGGTGGTATCGCATGACCGTTGGTTCCTGGACCGTATTGCAACGCATATCTTGTCATTTGAAAATGAACAGCCTGAATTCTACGCAGGTAACTATGCGGAATATGAAGCCTATCGCCAGTCACGTTTGGGTGATGCTGCTGTACAGAAGCGTTCTAAATACAAAAAAATCGGCGTTTAGTTGATTGTTTTTATATGATTAAAAAACCAGCCTGCGGGCTGGTTTTTTATTAGGAATTTTTAGCAAAAAGCTAATTTATTAAAAGTTTGTTATAACGCTGCTTTCGTCTCAAAATGGCCTTACTTAACAGCTTTTTTGACCATTTTTCTGCATAAATCTAAAGACGGTCTAGACTTAAATAATCATTTAACTGGCTTAAACCGATTTTGTACGGTGTTTTTTGTCTTTCCTTAATGCTGTACAGAAGTAATACCATATTGCATTTCGGTATCTTGATTTTTTTAGAGTAAAGTTAAGCAATTCAACGGGGGAAGCTTTTATGGAATTTTCTTTAAAGTAAGAGGATTGAATAACTCATCTACGTGAGTTGGATTTACCAATTTATCAGAGTATATGTAGAGGTAAATATTTGCTTTATAAAAGTTTTGAGGACCTATAAAACATACACTGCCTCCTTGTATTATTTCCGCATAAAGTAATATCTATTCACTTAATCGATATATTTTTAAATATTTTTCAAATGAATAATTTGTAATTGTTGATTTATAAAATATATAAATATTTTATTCATTCTATAAAACTTAAGTCAGTTTTAAGGGGGATGTTAAAACAGAGGTAATGAATTAAATTATCTAAAAATAATAAGGAGTCTCAGCATGAGCAACCATCACGGGCATGATCATAGTCATGCTGTTGTGACCGAAAACAATGCCAGGAAATTAAGCTTTGCCTTGGTACTGACCAGTACGTTTTTAATTATTGAAGTAATCGCGGGCTTTATTACACAAAGTTTGGCTTTACTCTCCGATGCGGCTCACATGTTTACCGATGCAGCCGCCCTTGCCATAGCGCTGGTGGCGATAAAAATTGGTAAGTTGCCTGCGGATGACAAGCGTACTTTCGGCTATCAGCGCTTTGAAATTTTAGCCGCTTTATTCAATGCCTCGATGCTGTTTGTGGTGGCGATGTATATTTTATACGAAGCTTACCAGCGGTTTTCCAATCCGCCAGAAATTCAAAGTCTGGGCATGATGAGCGTGGCGCTGATTGGTTTGGTTATTAATTTGATTTCGATGAAAATTCTATTTTCAAGCAGTCAGGACAGTTTAAATATAAAAGGAGCGTACTTAGAAGTTTTGAGTGATGCTTTGGGTTCAGTGGGAGTATTTATTGGTGCTGTGATTATTTATTTTACCCAGTGGGTTTGGGTAGATACCTTGATTGCAGTGTTGATTGGTTTTTGGGTATTACCTCGAACCTGGATTTTACTGAAACAAAGTATCAATATTTTGCTTGAAGGTGTGCCGGAAGAAATTGATATTGAAAAACTGCGCAATGATCTGCTGAATTTAAAAGATGTCGAAAGTATTCATCAACTCAAGGTTTGGGCGATTACTTCAAAGAATGTGCATCTGACCGTACATTTATATGCGCCACAGGCAGATCGTAATGCGTTGTATCAGCAAGCTTTGGAAATGCTAAGCCATGAACATGCTATTACTGAAATGACGCTGCAGATTGAAGAAGATGAATGTTTGACCCATTCACATTGTCATCCAGATGATCATCAAGAAAACCCTCATCAGCATGATAAAGATTCACATCAGCACGAAGAATAAATATGGAGCTGATGTGAACGCAGTTTTATTTTAAATTTCCCATTCGTGGTTGCATTCACGACATTTCCATTTCTTTTGTGACTGCATAAAACCTTGCATCGAGATTTTAAAGTCTGGCAGGTCACGGTAGAACAGAAAGCCTGCAATCAGGCACAGCACAAATACCGCCACTGTTGCTGATTGAAGGGTGGTGCCGGCGCCATCCCCAAAAATCCACATTGCAATACTAACTAAAACCAACAGCAATAAGATGAAAACAGCAGGAATTAAAAAGACTAAACTTTTAGGGACAACTGGACGTACTGCAGGTCCACCTGATTGTGCAACAGGCATAATTTTAGGGCTTTGGCATTTTGGGCAACGGTATTGCATTGCAACTCCACAATTCTAATCTATGGGTTATTCTAATCGGAATGCCACAGAAATCAAAAATACAGCTATGAAAAAAGATAAATAAAAACTTAGGCAATAAAAAAGCCACTGAATAGATCAGTGGCTTTTTTGAATTTGGCGTCCCTACGGGGATTCGAACCCCGGTTACCGCCGTGAAAGGGCGATGTCCTAGGCCTCTAGACGATAGGGACTTATCGAGGCAACACAGGTAAAACATGAGATGGTGGAGTCAAGGAGGATCGAACTCCTGACCTCTACAATGCCATTGTAGCGCTCTACCAACTGAGCTATGACCCCAGTCTGTGTGGACGCAATATTAGGGATATTGCATCCACACGTCAACTATAAAATCACTTATGCTTCATCAACTGCGTCATTTTTCGGCAATTTTAAGCTTTCATTGAGTTTTTCCCAAACTTTTGCTTCTTTTTTGCTCGGACCGCCAACAATTTCAAGTGCATGACGTAAACGGGCAAAAGTTAAATCAGGCCCAATCGTTACCATTGATTGCATAACCGGAGTGGAACTGGTCGAACCGGCAATGGCAATAAAGAAAGCAGGCATGAAATCACGAAGTTTCACTTCCATCTGATTTGCCAGATCCATTAAGGTTTGGCTGACTGTATCGTTATTCCAGGTAAATAAGCTTTCTAAACGCCAAATTGCGAATTGCAGGCTCTGACGCACTTGTTCTTCAGACAGTTTTTTGCTTTCAAACTGTTCTTTTGACAGTTGTGGGAACTGGTTGAAGTAGAAGCCAGCCCAGTTCACCGCTTCTGACAATAAGTTGATTCGCGGTTGAATTGCAGCAGCAATATCTTCCAAAGTTTTACGATCTGATTTCCAAGCTAAAAGTGTATTTAACAATTCAGCAGGAGTAAGGGCTTTAATCCATTGGCCATTCAACCAGTTGAGTTTTTCGACATCAAAAATTGGACCACCTAGCGATACGCGTTTAATGTCGAAATGTTCAATCATTTCTGCCAAAGTGAATTTTTCACTTTCATCCGGCATAGACCAGCCCATACGGCCTAAATAGTTCAACAATGCTTCAGGTAGCACGCCGATATCTTTGTAGTAATTGATGGAAGTTGGGTTTTTACGTTTCGATAATTTTGATTTATCAGGATTACGTAACAATGGCATGTGACAAAGTGCAGGCATATCCCAGCCAAAATATTGGTACAACAACTGGTGTTTAGGTGCAGATGGAATCCATTCTTCACCACGAATCACGTGGGTAATTTCCATTAAATGGTCATCGACTACATTGGCCAAATGGTAAGTTGGCAAGCCATCGGTTTTAAGCAAAATTTGCATATCGACTTGAGCCCATGGAATTTCCACTTCGCCACGAAGCATATCATCAAATTTACAGCTACCTTCAGCTGGCACTTTCATGCGAATGACGTGCGCTTCGCCTGCAGCTAAACGACGTTGAACTTCCTCTTCAGACAAAAGTAAACCACGACCGTCGTAACGCGGGCTTTCACCGCGAGCTTGCTGTTCAGCGCGCATTTGGTCCAATTCTTCGCTCGTTGCGAAGCAGTAAAATGCATGACCTTTTGCAACAAGTTCTAAAGCATATTTTTTATAGATGTCCATACGTTCAGATTGACGATATGGTGCATGAGGGCCACCCACATCGGGACCTTCTGACCAATTCAAACCCAACCAACGCAATGAATCTAAAATCATTTTTTCAGATTCAGGGGTTGAACGAAGCTGATCGGTGTCTTCAATACGAAGAATAAATTCCCCACCATGCTGTTTGGCAAAACATAAGTTGAACAAGGCAATATATGCAGTGCCTACGTGTGGAAAGCCTGTAGGAGAAGGGGCAATACGAGTACGAACCGTCATAATCAATATTTTTCAGAATGTGAATGAAAAGTATTATAACGAAAAAGCCTAATCACTTAATGTTAAATTCAACATTGAAATGATTAGGCTTCATTTAAACTTCTTAAAAGGGCAAGAAATTCAATATTCAGTTAAGAGTTATTTTGCGGGAAAAACACTTGTACAAAACGGGTAAATTTTTGATTTTGAGAAGCAAAAAAGCTTTGTGTAGGTGCAACTTTAATTTCAGTAAGCACTTTTAAATCATTGTCGTTACGAAAAGTTTGCGAACCTTGCTTTTGTTGTTGCAACGCTTTTTCAATCAGTGAAGATTTTTCAGGTGAAAAAGTGATTTTGGTATCTGTAGCTTTAATAGCAGCCGCGTTTCCAATTTGAGCCATAAAACCTAAAGTCAGCGTTAAACTCAATGCTGTTAGAACCGGTGTATATTTCATTTCCACATCCCCCCTGGTTGGTGCTGGATTTCTCTAGTAGGTATTATTTTTCTAATCTAGTGATACCATTTAAACACATAAAAAAATACAAAAGTAGAACTAGGTCACACTCTTTTACAAATTGATAAGAAACTTATTCAATGTATCCACTTTGTATCAAATAACTATGGAGATAGCATGAAGATTAATACAAAAGATGGAGATTTAAATCAGTTTGTGAGTATTTTAGTCATAAAAATGCATATAAAAGCATTTTAATAGATATCCATAAAACTGATTTTTAATCAATAAAACAATATAATCATATGATTGTTAAAAATATTTTAAATTTATATAGTGCTTTTAATCATTAAGTACAAGTTTAAAATCATGAAAAAAATAATAGCATCTACAATTCTTGTATGGTTAGCAGGAATGACTTCACACAGCTTCGCTGCAAAAGATTTTCTCAATGTTTCTTATGATCCGACGCGGGAATTTTATCAGGAATATAATCGGGCATTTGGTGAGTTTTGGAAACAGCGTACTGGACAAGAAGTAAATTTCAAACAATCTCATGGTGGCTCGGGTAAACAAGCGCGTTCAGTGAGTGATGGTTTACAAGCCGATGTGGTGACCTTGGCCTTAGCCAATGATATTGAAGAAATTGTTAATGCAGGTCTAATTAATAAAAACTGGCAAAAACAGTTCCCCAATAATTCAGCACCCTATACTTCAACCGTAGTGTTTTTGGTGCGTAAAGGTAATCCTAAAAATATTAAAGACTGGAATGATTTAACCAAGCCAGGGGTAGAAATTATCACGCCCAATCCAAAAACCGGTGGCGCACCACGTTGGATTTATCTTTCAGCGTGGGGCTATGCACTGAAACAACCGGGCGGTAACGATGCCAAAGCCAAAGAGCTGGTGAAAAAACTTTATCAAAACGTGAAAGTACTGGATTCAGGGGCACGCGGTTCTTTAACCACTTTTGCGGAACGTGGTATTGGTGATGTGTTATTGTCTTGGGAAAATGAAGCGTTACTAGCGACTCATGGTTTGGGTAAAGATAAATACCAAATTGTTTATCCGTCCATTTCAATTTTGGCAGAGCCTTCGGTGGCAATTGTCGATAAAAACGTAGATAAAGATGGCAACCGCAATTTAGCCAAAGGTTATCTAAACTATTTATATTCACCCAAGGGACAGGATTTGGCTGCACAATCTTTCTTCCGGCCACGTAATTCACAAGTTGCAGCAAAATATGCGGCACAATTTCCAAAAATCAAACTGTTTAGCATCGGTGATGTGTTTGGTGGCTGGGCAAAAGCGCAGAAAACCCATTTTGTAAATGGTGCGATTTTCGACCAAATTTATGCTGAAAAAAAGTAATGGGGTAAGGAGTTGTTTAGGTGAATGAAAAGAAACGAATATTAGGAAATATTCGTTTCTTGCATAAGAAAAACACAAAAAGGCATTTAATTGGGATAAAGGGCTTTATCTAATTATTTATAAATAAAACAATGAATTAGAATAAATAGCAGCGTATTTTTTTAAGTTTAAAATTGTATGTATGAATTGCGATTTATGATTTTATTTCATATATTTAGCAGTAATGAAGATAACTAGTCTGTACTGTGATGAAAACTCAATTTAAAGCATTATTCAGTGCGGCATTGCTGGCAACCGGCATTGCTTTTACTGCAACCACTGCTCAAGCAGCGGATCGCGAATTTTTAAACGTCTCCTATGATGCAACCCGTGAATTTTATGATGAATTCAATAAATCCTTTGGTGCTTACTGGAAAGAACGTACTGGTCGTACTGTAAATTTTAAACAGTCGCACGGTGGTTCAGGTAAACAAGCGCGTTCGGTCGTGGATGGCTTAAAAGCTGATGTGGTGACCTTGGCTTTAGCCAACGATATTGAAGAAATTGTAAAATCAGGTCAAATCCAGCCGGGTTGGCAAAAAGAGTTCCCGCATAATTCTGCTCCTTATACCTCTACCATCGTATTTATGGTGCGTAAAGGTAATCCAAAGCATATTAAAGACTGGTCTGATTTAACCAAACCGGGCGTACAAATCATTACCCCAAATCCTAAAACCGGCGGTTTGCCACGTTGGGTATATTTATCCGCTTGGGGTTATGCACTTAAACAACCGGGTGGTACCGACGCTACAGCCAAAGACTTTGTCGGCAAAATGTACCACAACGTAAAAGTGATGGATTCTGCTGCACGTGCATCAATGACGACTTTTGCTGAGCGTGGCATTGGTGATGTGTTATTGACTTGGGAAAATGAAGCCCTCGTGACTCAAAAGACCTTGGGTAAAAACAAGTTCGACATTATCTATCCATCTATTTCAATTTTGACTGAACCTTCAGTGGCGATTGTGGATAAAAATGTCGAAAAAGATGGGAACAAATGGTTAGCTCAAGGCTATATCAACTACTTGTACTCCCCATTAGGTCAAGAAATGGCAGCAAAATATTTCTATCGTCCACGTAATCCGGAAGTGTTAACGAAATACTCTGCACAATTTCCTAAACTTAAAACCTTCACCATTGATGAAGTGTTTGGTGGCTGGGCTCAGGCACAAAAAAATCATTTTGTGAATGGGGCAACTTTCGATCAGATTTATAACACACGTAAATAAATGCTTGCTGTGTGATTTAAAAAGCCTCCTGAGTTGGGAGGCTTTTTTATTCTGACCAGATGTATTTTTAAAATGATCTTAATTCAGATTAAATATGAGCTAAATCTGGAATGAATAAATCCAAAAACGGTTTTCCCTATGAAAAGTAATATTTCCCTACAAAAAGTCGTTTGGAGCTTTATCAAAACAAGGTAATAATGTGCAGTTACATTTTTCACAGTATTGATTGAACCCTTATGTCGCATATTTCTGTATTACTTCACGAAACTGTTGATGCCTTGTTGGCAGATCGAAATACAGGAATTTATGTCGATGGTACTTTTGGCCGAGGGGGACATACCCGTTTCTTGCTGTCTAAATTAGATGAAAATGCACGTGTATATGGGTTTGATAAAGATCCACAAGCTTTAGAGGCTGCGGCACTACTAGAACAAGAAGATTCACGTTTTAAAATTATTCATGCCAGTTTTGCAGATTTAAAACAAGAGCTTGAAGCACGTGGCATTGGTCTGGTTGATGGCGTGATGGCAGATTTAGGCGTGTCATCTCCGCAACTTGATCAGGCTGAACGTGGTTTTAGTTTTATGAAAGATGGGCCACTCGATATGCGTATGGATAATTCAAAAGGTCCGACTGCAGCGGAATGGCTGGTTAATATTGAAGAAGAAGCCTTGGCCAATTTTATTTTTCAATATGGTGAAGAACGTTATAGTCGTCGTATTGCCAAAGCCATTAAAGCTGCGGGTTATATTGAAACGACAGCACAACTTGCTGAAATTGTGAAAGTTGCCCATCCTAAATGGGAAAAAAATAAACATGCGGCAACCCGAACTTTTCAAGGCATTCGTATTGCCATTAATAAAGAATTAGAAGATATTGAAGCTTTCCTGCCGCAAGCGGTGGATGTGCTAAAAACTGGAGGACGTTTAGCTGTGATTAGTTTCCACTCGCTAGAAGACCGTTTAATTAAACAGTTTATTCAAAAAGAATCAACTTTAGCAGAAGATACCAGTTGGGGTATGCCACAAGAACGGGAAGATACTCGTCGGTTAAAGAAAATTTCCCGTGTACGTGCCAGTGAAGAAGAGATTAAAGCCAATTTTCGTTCACGTAGTGCATGGCTTAGAGTTGCAGAACGATTAGCTTCGAAAGGCGAATAATGAAAACTGAAGTTGTTGAAAAGAAAACAGAAAAATTGGCGATGAAAAAAACCATCAGTTATGTCATTTTACTGGTATTGGTGTTTTTTAGTGCCCTTATGGTGGTTTTTCAGGTTTTTGAATATCGTCATGATTACCGTGAATTAAGTGCCTTTAATCGGGAAAGGGATGATCTGAATGCAGAGTGGGGGCGTTTGCTTATTGAGCAGCAAACCTTTGGTGCAACAGCGCAAATTGGTACACGTGCTGTGACTCAGTTGCGAATGTACTCGCCACCTGCAGCGCAGACGGTTGTGATTTCTTTACCAATGACTTCAGAAGATAAAAAATAAGGCTAGCTGTAATATGGTGGACAAGAGAAACAAGCAAGTGCGTAAAAAGCAGCAGTCTATTAGTGATAAAAATACCCTTAGCGTGGATATGTGGCGTTTTTATCTGATGTGGAGTGTGGTTTTACTCTGCTTTTTGGCTTTAGTGGCGCGTGCATTTTACGTGCAGGTCATCAATAAAGACTTTTTACAGAACAAAGCCAATGCCAACATTTTAAGAACGGAAAAAGTCAAGGCAATGCGTGGCGTGATTTATGATCGTCATGGTGTGCCATTGGCCATTAGTACCCCGGTCATGAAAGTGGTAATTGATCCACGTGACTATTTCGAAGCTAAAAAACAGTTTGATGAGATTACCGCTGAACTGGCCAAAGATCCAAATAACCGTAAATTAAAACGTCAATTGCCGGATAAAAACTTAAACCTGGATGAACTTGCCGATGCGGTTGGAATTGATCGTGCCGAGTTAAAAAAGAAAATGAACGATAAACCACGTTCACGCTATTTGGTTCTGCAAAAAGAAATTCCACCGCAGCAAGCTGAACTGATCGCAAAACGCGAGTTTCAGGCGGTTTATACTGAAAAAAACTATAAACGTTACTATCCGCAGCCACAGCCGAATGCACAAATTATTGGTTTAACCAATAGTGAAGGCACTGGTATTGAAGGTTTGGAAATGCAGCTAAATACTGCATTATCCGGTCATGATGGTGAACAGCAGATCGTCCGTGATAAAAAAGGCAACCGTTTTAAAGATCCGGAAGTGATTAAAGAAGTTGAAGCGGGGGAAAATATCACCTTAAGTATTGATTCACGTCTTCAATATATTATGTACCGTGAATTAACCGCTGCCGGAGTGGCCAATAACGCCCGTTCAGCGACTGCCATTGCAGTAGATATCAAAACGGGTGAAATTCTGGCCATGACCAGTTGGCCGTCTTACAACCCGAATGATAAAAAAAGTTTAGGCAATAAAGATGCCATGCGTAACCGGGGTGCAGTGGATTCATTTGAACCGGGTTCAACCATGAAACCCTTGACTGTCGCTATGGCTCTGGAAAGTGGTAAATACACTGCAAATTCGGTGGTGAATACTTCACCGGGTAGTATGCGCATTGGTAACCATACCATTCGCGATACGCATAACTATGGTGCACTGACTTTAGGTGGCATTATCCAGAAATCATCTAACGTGGGTGTTGCGAAACTTGCATTGTCCTTGCCGTATGCCACTTTGCCGACTTTTTATAAGCGTGTAGGCATGGGGCAGCGTTCGGCAGTGAAATTCCCGGGCGAAAGTGGAGGCTTAATCTTGCCACCAAGCAAATGGAATGTTTCTGAAGTAGGTACCATGGCTTATGGTTATGGCCTGAATGCGACAGTGCTGCAAATTGCGGATGCTTATGCCATGCTTGCCAATAAAGGCGTCAAGGTGCCTTTAAGTTTATATAAATTAGAACAGCCTCCGAAGGGCGAGCAAATCATTGATGCGAAAATTGCCGATCAAGTGCTGTTAATGATGGAAACAGCGACCTTGCCAGGCGGAACTGCTACACGTGCCACTATTCCTGGCTATCGTGTGGCCGGTAAAACAGGTACTGCCCATAAACTGCGTGCTGACCGTAAAGGTTATTCAACCAGCGAATATCGTGCTTTATTTGCCGGTGTCGCGCCGGTGAGCGATCCGCGCTTGGCCATGATTGTCGTGGTGGAAAATCCCCAAGGCTCTTACTATGGTGGTACGGTTTCAGCTCCGGTATTCGCACGTGTAATGCAAGAATCGCTACGTTTAATGAACGTGCCTTTAGATAAACCTTTAGATACTCCCAAAATCCAGTAACAGGTGATGAATGTCCCTTACATTTCAAGAGCTCTACACTGCCGCAAAAATCGCTGAATGGATGACCCAGCCATTCAGTGGCTTTGGTCTAGATAGTCGTAAAGTTGAACCAGGGCAAATTTTTATTGCCCTGAATAGTTTTTCTCAACCGGAAAAAACCTTGCAGTTTGCACAGTCAGCTTTAGCACATGGTGCATTAGCTGTGGTCAGTGAAGCCGATTTGGGTTTGGAAAACAGTGTGGTTGTACCGAATGTCCGTCATTTGATGGGAACATGGCAAAAACTATATCTGCAAGCGACTCAGCCTGTACCAGCAGCACGAATTCTTGCAGTGACAGGAACCAATGGTAAAACCACCATTTCACGACTGGTCGCCGAATTGCTGATGTTGCAAGGCAAGAGATGTGCAGTAATGGGGACTACGGGTAACGGAATTCTGCCGAATCTGGAAGCATCTTCGCATACCACACTCGATGCCTTGCAACTGCAAAATGCCTTGTATGGCTATGCTCAAGCTGGTGCTGAATTTGCTGCAATTGAAGCCAGTTCCCATGGTCTGGAGCAGGGCCGTTTAAATGGCTGCGATATTGAAATTGCAGCCTACAGTAATTTAAGCCGTGATCATTTAGATTACCATGGCACGCTTGAAGCGTATGCTGAAGCCAAGTCATGCTTATTCAAATTTCCGAGTTTAAAAGTCGCGATTATCAATATTGATGATGAATACGCCCAAGTCATGCTTGATGCGGTAAAAGCCAATCCAGCACAACCAAAAATTCTGACCTATTCAACCACGCAAACTGCGGATTATCAGGTTGAAGATATTCAATACAGTTTAAATGGTGCAGACTTTAAACTGATTACCCAGCAAGGTAAGTTTGACGTGCAGAGTCCGTTACTGGGTCATTTTAATGTAGAAAACCTGGTGGCAAGTTTAGTGACTGCAGAGCAAGCCGGCTTTGATCTTGCCACACTAATTTCAACCGTTGCACAATTAAAAGGTGCGCCAGGTCGTATGCAGGTGATTCGTGACGCAGACCGATTATTTGTGGTGGATTATGCGCATACCCCAGATGCCTTGATTCAGGTGCTCAATACCTTAAAACGTCATGTGTCGAATCGATTGTGGGCGGTATTTGGCTGTGGTGGGGATCGTGATCGGGGCAAGCGACCATTGATGACGCAAGCGGCACTCAATGGTGCAGATATTGCCTTGATTACCTCAGATAATCCACGTACGGAAGACCCAGAACAAATTTTTGCTGACATGAAAGCGGGGATTAATGTTGCAGTTGATACTGTCCATGAAATTCATGACCGCCGTGAAGCAATTAAATTTGCCGTGCAAAAAGCCCAAGCAGGCGATATCGTGGTCATTGCCGGTAAAGGTCATGAAAATTATCAAGAGATTGATGGCGTGCGTCACTGGTTTGATGACGTGATTGAAGTGCAATCTGCAATTGCTACCCAACATCACACCACAGCTTCAGCTTATCCGGCTCAATAGGAAAAAAAAATGCATACATCGACTACCAGTACGGTGCCTTTGGAGCCGTGGACAGCTGCACAGCTTACGGATGCCACTCAAGGTTACTGGTTGAATGAGAAAGTGCCTCAAGGCAATATTAAACGAATTTTGACGGATTCCCGTGATGCTGAAAAAGCCGATGCTTTTTTAGCGCTACAAGGCGAACGTTTTGATGCACACGATTTTATTGCTCAAGTTGCAGCACAGGGTTGCGAAATTGCCATTGTCAGTCATCCGGTGGATGCAGATATTTGCCAGCTCGTGGTTGCAGATACGCGTTTGGCCCTCGGCCATTTAGGCGCTTATCGCCGTGCGCAAAATTCACAAGTGAAGGTAATTGCGCTGACCGGCAGTAGTGGTAAAACCACGACTAAAGAAATGCTGGGTAGTATTTTATCTCGCTTGGCACCTACGTTGATTACTCGCGGTAACTTAAACAATGATTTAGGTGTGCCGATGATGTTGTTAGAGCTTCGTGCCGAACATCAGTACGCAGTGATGGAATTGGGTGCAAGTCATCAGGGTGAAATTGATTACACCTCAAATCTGGTGCAACCGCATGTTGCCGGGATCATTAATATTGGTACTGCGCATTTGGGTGAGTTTGGCGGACGCGATGGCATCTGCCGTGCTAAATCTGAAATTTATGCCCATATTGCCAAAACCGGTACCTCGATTGTACCGGCTGCAGATGATTTTACTGATACGATCCGTCAAGCCGTACAAACCGAACAGGTATTAAGCTTTGGCGAAAATGGTGATGTGTTTGCAACGGAAATTGAATTGCATCCACAATCATCCAGTTTTACTTTAAATACACCGAATGGTCTACGCCAGGTCAACCTACCGTTTGCCGGTGAGCATAATGTCCAGAATGCCACTGCTGCGACCGCTTTCGCGCTCGCAATTGGTATTGCTTTAAATGATATTGTGACAGGTCTAGAACAGGCGACAGGTGCCAAAGGTCGCTTGAATTTTATTGCAGCTAAAAACCATTTGTTCATTGATGATACCTACAACGCCAATCCGACCTCGATGCGTGCAGCAGCTGAAGTGCTTGCTCAGCAAGAGGGGGTGAAAGTGATGGTGATTGGCGATATTGGCGAATTAGGTGCAAGCGCGGCACAACAACATTATATGTTGGGCCGAGATCTGGTTGCGACAGGTGTCAATTTTGTGGTGGCAGTGGGTGAGTTTGCACCTGCTACACAAGAAGGAGCACGTAGTACCCAATATGGTAAAAAAATGCAGGCTTTCCTGACCCAAGAACAGGCTTTACCTTTCTTGCTCAGTTTAATTGAAACACATCAACCTCAATCCATGAGTTTCCTGTTCAAAGGTTCTCGTTATACCCACATGGAAACATTGATGGCTGATTTGATGGAGAAAATTTAATGCTGTTATGGCTATTTGAACAACTTGCGGGTTATAACAGCTCGTTTCAGGTGGTTCGTTATTTAACATTACGTGCTTTGCTCAGTGTCTTAACCGCATTGACCATTGGACTGGTCTTGGGCCCGGTAATGATCCGCAAGCTACAAGCACTCAAATATGGCCAAGCAGTCAGTTCCTTTGCTCCTGAAGGTCATGCCAAGAAAATGGGCACTCCGACTATGGGCGGGATTTTGATCTTGCTCTCGATTGGGATATCCACCTTGCTCTGGGCAGATTTATCCAATCCCTATGTCTGGATTGTGCTTGGCGTGATGGTGATCTTTGGTGCTGTGGGCTGGGCAGATGACTGGATTAAAGTCCGTTATAAAGACAATGCAGGCTTGCCTGCACGTAAAAAATTCTTCTGGACCTCTGTGGGATCGTTAGGCGCTGGTATTGCACTGTATGTGATTGCGACGCAGCAGGCGAATCCTGTGCATACCGCCAATATGCTGGATCTGCTGATTCCGTTCTTTAAAAATATTAGTATCCCTTTGTCTGCCATTCCGCTGGGTATCGGTTTTATTATCTTTACTTATCTGGTGATTAACGGTGCATCCAATGCAGTTAACCTGACTGATGGTCTGGATGGTTTGGCGATTATGCCAATCGTGCTTGTTGCAGCAGGTTTGGGGGTGTTTGCATACCTTGCAGGTGATGTTCGTTTTGCCAATTACCTGCATATGCCTTATGTGAAATATTCATCTGAACTGGTGGTGATTTGTGCTGCAATGATTGGTGCGGGCTTGGCCTTTCTTTGGTATAACGCACATCCGGCACAAGTATTTATGGGTGATGTCGGTGCCTTATCTCTGGGTGCAATGTTGGGTACGATTGCCGTGATGGTTCGTCAGGAAATTGTTTTTGCTATTATGGGCGGTGTGTTTGTGGTTGAAGCCATTTCGGTATTCCTGCAAATTGGTTCACTGCGTATGCGTAACAAACGTGTATTTTTAATGGCACCGCTGCATCATCATTATGAGAAAAAAGGCTGGCGTGAAACCCAGGTGGTGATTCGTTTCTGGATTATCACAATTATGCTGGTGGTTTTAGGCTTAATGACCTTAAAATTGCGTTAAGCAAATATTCGAAAAAGCCGGCATTTGCTCCCACATCTGCCGGCTTTTTTTATCGCCTGATTTTAGGCACTGGAGAGAAATATGAATCTGATGATGTGTCCTGTCTGCCGTGAAGCCCTCAAGCTGACCGAGAAAACATGGCGCTGTATCAATAACCACAGTTATGACGTGTCAAAACAGGGTTATGTCAACTTGCATGTAGTACAGCATAAACACAGTAAAAACCCAGGTGATACTGTGGAATCGGTACAGGCACGCCGGGCATTTTTAAGTGCCGGTTTCTATGCGCCATTGCAACAGGCGGTGGTCAAGAAAATTCGTGAGTTACGTATTGAAAACCTGCTGGATATTGGTTGTGGCGAAGGTTATTACACCAATGCCATGCAGGCCGAGGTGTTGCAATGTGTAGGGGTGGATATTGCCAAAAATGCCGTACAGGTTGCGGCCAAACTCAATAAAAAAGTGACTTGGGTGGTAGGAACTGGTGCAACCCTTCCTGTTTTAGAGGCTTCAATTGACTTATGTACCAGTTTATTTAGTCCGATTCCCAAACAGGAAATATTGCGGGTGCTGAAGCCGAATGCCTATTTGATGGTGGTGACTCCTGCAACTGAACACTTATATGCCATGCGTGAGGCTTTGTTTGAGGAAGTCAATCCACATGAATCGCAAAAGTTCGTTGATCAATTGGCAGATGCTTTTGAATTGGTAGATCAAAGCGTGTTAGATGCGCCTTTCACAGTACAGCAAACGGACTTGAAGAACCTGATTGCCATGACCCCTTATGCTTATAAAGCGAAACCAGAGCGTCGTCAGGCTTTAGAGCAGAACGAACACTTTAAGTTAAAAGGACAGTTCCAGATTTATTTATTTAAAAAGAAATAAGCTAAATAAAAAGCCCTCATTTGAGGGCTTTTTATAGCTTTATTCAAATACATCGAGAAGCTGTTGAATCGCATCCGGTCTATTGCTGGCTGGTTTTTGTGGGGTATCTTCTGGAGCTTGTATTTCTTCTCCAGGCAAATCGTCAAAGTCACGTTCAGGTGCGACTGTTGGGACAACAGGCGCTGGACGGTACAATGGGCGAGCCAAGGGTGGGGAAGAGCGATCCTCTCTGACCGGTTCGCCAATCGTCACAGTCTGGGTGCGGTTGGTTGGTGCTTTGGCATTTTTGTCGAAATGCACCCATGCTGCTGGGGTACCTTGCAAAGCATTACCCATAAAATTGGTCCAGATCGGTAAAGCGGCTACACCACCATATTCACGACGACCAAGGGTAGTGGGCTGGTCAAAACCGACCCATGTTACAGTAACAAGCTTGCCGTTGAATCCAGCAAACCAGGCATCTTTAGCATCATTGGTGGTTCCTGTTTTACCGCCAATATCGTCACGACCAATTTTAAGTGCTGCACGGCCGGTACCCTGTTGGATCACATCACGTAGAATGTTGGCCATGTCATAAGCAGAACTGGATTTTAAAATACGCTGTGCTTGGCGATATTTACTTTTTGATTCATCTAGCTGCAGTTGCGCCAGTTCTTTTTCTGCTTGCAGGGTTTGATTGGTGACTTGAATTACTTCGTCATCGGGGGTCACTGGTTCAGCTGATTCAGTCTCTTCTTTTTGATTGATACATGCAATACAGGCATAGTCTGGATTGCTTTGATAAATCACTTTGCCGTAAGCATCTTCAATACGATCAATAAAATGTGGCTGAATACGGTAACCGCCATTAGCAAAGGTGGCATAACCCGTTGCCATTTGAATTGGAAGCACTTGCGGTGTGCCTAAGGCTATGGTGTAGTTACGCGGAATCTGATTTTCCTGCAGGCCAAAATCCATGAATAACTGGCGTGTACGTTCAATTCCGACAGTTTGTAACAATCGAACAGACACAGTATTTCGAGATAAATATAAAGCACGACGTAAAGGAATCATCCCTAAATAACGCCCATCCGAGTTCCTGGGTGACCATTTACCAATCGTAATCGGGCTGTCATTGACCATGCTATAAGGCGTCATACCACGTTCGAGTGCCAAAGCATATACAAAAGGCTTAATGGTTGAACCAGGCTGGCGCCAGCCTTGTAGGGCACGGTTGAATTTAGATTGATAAAAATTATATCCACCGACAATGGCTTCAATTGCACCGTTATTTGGATTGATTGCGATCAGTTGACCCTGAACTTTAGGCGTTTGAACCAGCGCCCATGAGGTTTTATTATCGTTAGGACGTAACCGAATAATATCTTTAACTTTAACAATTTGAGAAGCTTGACGTGGAGCAGGACCAACACTGTTGGCATTTCGATAAGGAGAAGCCCAGGACATCCCTGACCAAGGCACGGTCACGGTAGAGCCATCTTGCATCATTGCATCAAAAGAATTGCTATTTACTTTAATGACTTTCGCAGGATAAGTATTTGCGTATGAACTGAATTCAGTCAGTGGTTTATCATTTGCTTCAGCACCGCGCCAACCATGTCGACGATCATAAGCCTCTAAACCTTGTTGCACCGCCTGTTCTGCATAGGCTTGGCGTTTACTGTCGACAGTTGTATAAACTTTATAACCAGAATCAATGGCTTGTTCGCCAAATTTTTCTACCAATTCAGAACGAACCATTTCCCCGACATAGGGGAATTTATTGTTAATACCACGATCAGGCATATCCAGATTAACCGGTTCAGCAATGGCTTTTTGATATTGTGACTGATTAATATAACCCAATTGCAGCATGCGTCCGAGAATCCAGTTACGACGTTCCAGGGCACGTGTTGGATTAACTACAGGATTGTATTTGGAGGGTGCTTTGGGCAGGCCAGAAATCATTGCCATTTGAGCAATACTGAGCTGATCCAGGCTTTTGTTGTAATAAATTTTCGCTGCAGCAGCAATCCCGTAAGCATTTTTCCCTAAGAAAATTTTGTTTACATAGAGCGTGAGAATTTCTTCTTTAGTTAGATTTTGTTCTATTTTTCGAGCCAGGAAAACTTCAGTCAGTTTGCGCTTCAGTGTCCGTTCAGGACTTAAATAATAATTTTTTGCCACTTGCATGGTGATGGTTGAACCACCCGTTTGCACATTCGATCCTGTAAGGGTTTCACTGACGGCTCGCCCTAAGCTTTTAAAACTAATACCACTATGTTCAAAAAAAGAGGAATCTTCTGCTGCCAGAAAGGCAGAAATAAATGGTTTGGGAATTTGTTTGTATTCTACAGGAACAGATAACTTGCCACCATACTCTGCAATAAGCTCATTATCAGCACTATATACTTGCAAGGGCTTTAATAACGGCGCCTTTTTTAAAGTGGTCATTTTAGGTAAAGATGGGGCAATATAGAGATACATGCCATAGAATCCCATCGGAATTGCGACCAAGGTTATAATTATGATCAAAAAAAATGGATGAACATGTCCCGAACGAGATAGCTTTTTCATAACAAGTAAGTTTTAATAAGAGCTAATGGCAAACTAATTGGCGGTCAGTATAGCCTTTACACATACAGATTGTTAGATGCGTTATTGTATCTGTATAAAATTATAGACCAACCCCAATTAGTAGGTTACTTTCAGTGGGGATAAAAAAATAATAGGAATTATATTGTGCTCAGGTTATATCGTAAGCCAAGTAAGGGGTTAATTGGGGTAGATATTAGTTCTACTTCTGTTAAATTGTTAGAACTTTCTGTTAAAAGCGGTAATAGATATTGGGTTGAAAGTTATGCATTAGTGCCTTTGCCTGAAGGTAGTGTTGTCGAAAAAAATATATTAAATCCAGAGGCGGTGGGGGAAGCATTAGAGAAAGCATTTAATCTGGCAAATACCCAATCTACAGTTGCAGCCCTGGCAATTCCAACTTCAATGGTGATTACCAAAACCATTGAGATGGATGCGGATATGACCGATGACGAACGAGAAGTTCAGATTCGTATGGATGCCGAGCAATATATTCCTTTCCCCTTAGATGAAGCGAGTCTTGATTTTGAGGTGTTGCCGGAACGTCTGGCAAACCCGAATCGGGTGAATGTGCTGTTGGTGGCGACCCGTCTTGAAAATGTTGAAGCACGTTCTGAAGTTTTAGAGCTTGCCGGCTTAACACCAAAAATTGCTGATGTTGAAAGTTTTGCTATTGAAAATGCATATCAAGTGTTTTCCGATACTTTACCTATGGGTGTCAATACAGTCGGTATTTTAGATATTGGCCATACCATGACCACCTTATCAGTCATGCAAAATAATAAAGTGATTTATACGCGTGAGCAGGTATTTGGTGGGAAACAACTCACTCAGGAAATTCAAAATCGCTATGGCTTATCTTTCGATGAAGCCGGCCGTGCCAAGAAAAGTCGTTCATTGCCAGATGATTATGATATCGAAGTTTTAGAACCTTATTTAGAAGCAGTGGTTCAACAGGCAGCCAGATCATTACAGTTCTTTTTCTCATCTTCACAATTTAATGAGATCGATCATATTTTATTGGCAGGCGGTAATGCCAATATTCCGGGACTCGCGAAGCTACTCCAACAAAAACTAGGTTATCGTGTGACTATTGCCAACCCATTTTTACAAATGGGCTTTTCTCCACAAATTGATATTAAAAAGATAGAGAATGATGCTTCCTCACTCATGGTGGCATGCGGTTTGGCATTGAGGAGTTTTGATTAATGGCGAGAATTAACCTGCTCCCTTGGCGTGATGAGCTAAGAGAGAAAAGAAAAAAAGAATTTATTACAATTTGTATTGGGATGGCATTAATCGGGGCTTTAGCGGTGGCATTGGCGTGGTTTTATTACGATCATAAACTTGAGGATCAAGAGCAAGCCAATCAACTGATTACAAGTACCAATCAAAATCTTGATGTACAATTGAAATCCTTGGAAGGCTTGGAAGATCAACGAAATGCCATTATTGAGCGCATGAAGTTAATTCAAGGCTTACAAGGACAACGCCCGATTGCGGTTCGTCTCATTGATGAAATGGCACGCGTTACGCCAAGTAATCTCTATATTACGAAATTTGTTCGTACAGGGGATAAGTTTACCATCGAAGGTAAAGCTGAAAGTCCGAACACGGTTGCAGAGTTCTTGCGTAATTTAGAAGCATCAGCTTGGTATAGAAATGCCTTTATGAACTCTTTTTTAGCTGTTGAAGAACAAAAAGATAAGGTGCCTAGTTCAGTGGTTCCGCGTGTTGAAGAAGGTTATGGTACATTCGTCATTACTGCTGACTTGGATGAAATTGCACAACCTACTACGTCCGAAGCACCACAAAATACAGCTAATTCAACAGTGGGGGCAGCACAATGAGTCTCGATGAATTTGATGAATTAAACCCAAATGAAGGTGTTGTTACTCCTAAAAAGAAGATGACGTTGGATAAGTTTCTTCAGCAGTTCAATACTTTGGATATGAATAATTACGGGAGCTGGCCATTATCCGTTAAAATCACTTGCTGGATTTTAATTGTGATGATGATTGGTATTCTGGGTTATTTTGTGATGATTAAAGGACAAATAGAAGCCATATCCAATGCCAGTGCTCAAGAGCAAAATTTACTGAATGAATTTCGTGAAAAGGATTCAAAGCTCCGTAATTTGCAGCAGTTGCAAGCACAGTTACAAGAAATGGAAGCGAATTTTAATCAGCAGCTTGAACAATTACCTAAAGAAACTGAGATTCCAGGCTTGGTTGAAGATATTAACGTCAGTGGCGTAAATTCAGGACTGAAATTTAAAAATATCCGTTTAGAAAATGAAATAAAACAAGAGTTCTTTATTGAACAGCCCATCTCTATTGAAGCAACAGGTGATTATCATGCCTTTGGTTCTTTCGTGAGTGGTATTGCCGCACTTCCGCGTATTGTTACTTTACATGATTTTGATATTACTGCTACGGAAAATAAAGAGAAGAAAACCGATATTCCTCAAATTACCTATAACGTTAAAGCCAAAACCTATCGTTATATCGGTGTTACAGACAATAACCAGTCAGCTGATGGAACTGTTGCTTCCGGCACTGCTAGCTCACCTGCTACAACTGGAGAGGCACAGTAATGAAAATAGAAAAAATTACTTTAAGCCTGTTATTGGGTTTGTTATTGGTGGGGTGTGATTCTCGTATTGATGCGGTCAATGAGCAGATGGCGATTATTCGTAATCAACCGCCATTACCGATTGAACCGGCACCGGTTTTTCCACCGGTACCGACATTTGACTATGCAGCGCACCAACTGAAAAGTCCATTTTTACCGGGCTCGCTTGCTGCTGAATTGAGAGTGATGGCAGGCAAGCGTGTCTATCCTAATTTGTCACGCCAGTTGCAACCTTTAGAAAGCTATGCCATTGAATCCTTGAATATGAAGGGCAGTATGCGCAGCCAAGCTGGGCAGATCATGGCATTAATTCAAACACCAGATGGCGAAATAGAGCGCGTACAACGTGGTAGTTACATGGGTGTGAATCATGGTCGTGTGGTGAATATCACGCCAACACAAATTGATCTCATGGAAATTATTCCAGATGGACGGGAAGGATATGTAGAGCGTCCAAGAAGTCTGATATTAATTGGACCAGCGCCTTAAGTTTAAAGGAATAAAAATGAATAACAGTTTCAAAGATTTTATATTTGGGGATGGCAATACAATGAACCATTTGTTCCGTCAATTTTCTATGGGTGCTGTTGCAATCGCAGTAATGCAAGTTGCCAATGCACAAGTCGGTATTACCAATATTGTACCGATGCAAGTTGCAGGTCAGGGCACAGAAATTCGTGTCATGTTTAATGGCTTGCCTCCACAGCCACAAGCGTATCAATTAGAACAACCTTCACGTCTGATTCTGGATTTTGATAAAGCACAGCAAAATTTAAAGCAAAACACTATTGCGGTTGCAACCAAAGAAGCAAGTTCTGTAGAGGTCAGTTCGGATGCACAACGTTCACGTTTGACGGTCAATTTGGCGGATGCTGGTGCCTTTACCACACGTATAGAAGGTAATACGTTTATTTTAAAAATTAATTCTGCTGCGAGTAATGCATTTGCACCGCAGCAGGTAGTGGCTCAAAGTCAAAGATCAACCCAAGGCATTTCCAATATTGGCTTCCAGCGCGGTGGTCAAGGCGAAGGGCAGGTGGTGATTGATTTGCTCGGCACCAACACGCAGGTTGATGTGCAGCAGCAAGGTAGTAAAGTTGTCGTACGTACTTTAGGGAATAAAGTGCCTGCACACTTGGCTCGCCGTTTAAATGTAAATGATTTTGCAACGCCAGTTTCTACAATTGATGCAAATAATAATGGTGGAAATGGTGTAATTACCATTCAAACTTCTGGTAGCTATGAATATATGGCATATCAGGCGGACAATAAACTCACGATCAGTTTAAAACGACCTGAAGATAAAAATCCGCTTAAACTGAAAGCCGCGAATAATTATACCGGCAAAAAGATTTCTCTAGATTTTCAGGACATTGAAGTACGTCGTGTGCTGCAATTATTGGCAGACTTCACTGAAATCAATATGGTGACTGCGGATACGGTACAAGGGAATATTACCTTGCGCTTAAAAGACGTTCCTTGGGATCAGGCGCTAGACATTATTCTAAAAACCAAGAATTTAGATAAACGCCGTAACGGGAATGTTATCTGGATTGCGCCAGTCTCTGAATTAATTAAAGCAGAAGAAGAGCAGGCGAAGGCGATAGAGCAAAGCGTAAAATTGGCACCAATTCAGACAGAGTACATGCAACTTAGCTATGCCAAGGTTGCGGATATCGAAAGACTGATTACGCAGACAAAATCTTCAAATAACGGTAATTCCAGTAATGGTAGTAGTAACAACAATTCTACTGAAACGTTATTAAGCCCACGGGGAACGCTATCCGCTGATGCGCGAACCAACACACTGATTATTAATGATACGGCACAGAATATTGATAAGGTCAGAAAAATGGTCGACTTGCTAGACATCCCAGTCAAACAAGTGATGGTGGAAGCGCGTATTGTTCGTGCTTCAACAGAGTTTAGTAAAGAGATGGGCGTGAAGTGGGGGATATTGTCGCAAGGGATTAATCAAAACAATAGTTTGCTGGTGGGTGGTAGTGATACAACCTTATGGGATTTAAAAACGCCGGATGATGATGGTAAATATACAATTCAGCGTCCACAGAACTTAAATGTGGACTTAGGGGTAACCAGTCCAGGTGCGAGCCGGATTGCCTTTGGTTTAATCAGCTTGTCTGACTTTATGCTGGATTTGGAACTTTCTGCATTACAAGCAGACGGTTATGGTGAAGTGATTTCCACACCAAAAGTTTTAACCGCTGACAAACAGATGGCTAAAGTTTCATCAGGTACACAGATTCCTTACCAATCATCGGAAGGTGGGGGTGCAAATGCTGTTTCAACTACTGAATTTATTGATGCTGTACTGAGCTTGGATGTAACACCAAGTATTACGCCTGATGGTAAAGTTCAAATGTTACTCAATATCACCAGCGATACTCCAGGAAATGCGACACCAACTGGACAATTGACGATTAATAAAAATCAAATTAATACCAATGTCTTGGTGGATAATGGCGAGACAGTAGTACTGGGTGGTATTTTTGAGCAAGTAACCTCAAACCAACAAACTAAAGTTCCATTCTTGGGTGATATCCCTTACGTGGGTCGTTTATTCCGTAAAGATATCAAGTCGGATAATAAACGAGAGCTATTGATTTTTGTTACACCACGAATTGTTAATGACAGTGTTTCAAGAAATCATTAATATATTTTGAATTTAGCAGAATAAATAGGTGACTCCTTGCCAAGCAATGAGTTTGAAACCCTACCAAATGTTTATTTGGTAGGGCCAATGGGGGCGGGGAAAACTACTGTTGGTCGTCATTTGGCAGAACTGTTAGGACGCGAGTTTCTTGATAGTGATCATGAAATTGAACGGAAAACAGGTGCGACAATTCCTTGGATTTTTGAAAAAGAAGGGGAAAAGGGATTTCGTAACCGTGAGACCATGGTGATTGATGAACTCACGGCTCGTTCGCAACTGGTTCTCGCAACTGGTGGGGGCGCAGTGACTCAAGCTCCTAATCGTGAATTTTTAAAACAACGCGGAATTGTTGTTTATCTTTATACTCCTGTCGAGATTCAATTACAGCGAACTTACCGGGATAAAAACCGTCCTTTGTTGCAAGTTGAAAATCCTGAACAAAAGTTACGTGATTTATTGGCCCTTCGCGACCCTTTATATCGAGAAGTTGCTCATTACATTATTGAAACGAATCAGGGGGCTGCACGTGATCTGGCTCAAAAAATCTTACATATGATTGTTTCTCAAGAAGCAGATTTAGTCTAATTAACGGTTTTAATTTCATGCAAACTCTACATGTTGAACTTGGCGATCGCCGATATCCTATTTTTATTGGCAGTGATTTAAATCCAGAATCATTACTGGAGCCTTATATCAAAGGTAAGCAAGTGATGATTGTGACCAATACTACGGTTGCGCCGTTGTATTTAGAGCATTATTTGACTGCGATTAAAGCTTTAGGTAAAAAAGTTGCAACATGTATTTTGCCTGATGGGGAAAAATACAAAAACATTGAACATTTAAATTTGATTTTTGATGCCTTATTAAAAGCAGGATTTAATCGTGATGCGACTGTTCTGGCTCTCGGTGGCGGTGTGATCGGGGATATGGCTGGTTTTGCATCCGCATGTTTCCAGCGCGGTGTGTACTTCATTCAGGTACCTACTACGCTTCTGTCTCAAGTCGATTCAAGTGTGGGCGGGAAAACGGGTATTAATCATCCCTTGGGTAAGAACATGATTGGTGCTTTCCAGCAGCCACAAGTGGTGCTTGCCGATATGTCGCAGCTTTCGACTTTACCTGATCGTGAACTGTCAGCAGGTTTGGCAGAAGTGATTAAATATGCCTTATTGGGTGATCTGGATTTCTTGGTCTGGCTTGAAAAAAATATAGATGGTTTGGTTGGGCGTGATTCAGCATTGCTGGCTGAGGCGGTTTACCGTTCTTGTGCACATAAAGCACGAATTGTGGCCAATGATGAAAAAGAGCAGGGGGAACGGGCTTTACTTAATTTAGGCCATACTTTTGGCCATGCGATTGAATCTTACTTGGGCTATGGTATTTGGCTGCATGGTGAAGCTGTTGCCACCGGTATGGTGATGGCCGCAGATTTATCGCAACGTCTGGGATGGATTTCTGTAGAAGATTTGGAGCGTACAAAAAAAATCATTCAGCGTGCCCATTTACCCGTAAAATGCCCAGCTATTCCACTGGATGAATTCCTCGCCTATATGGCACATGATAAAAAAGTGCTGAATGGACAGTTACGCCTTGTGCTGATGAAATCTTTAGGACAGGCAGTAATTACCAAAGAATTTGATGTGGAATTGATGAAACAAGCGATTTTGGCGAATCAAGAGAAGGCATAAGTCATGGCAACCATCCGTACACAATGGCAACGTATTCAAAACTATATCTGGCTAGTGTGTGGGTTGGTATGTCTGTTTGCAGCACTTATTTTTTGGGCAATCACCGATACTGACGCTTTGGTCGAAGTCGAAAAATCCGCTGAAACTGAATCTGAATTGCAAATTCAACCGGAAAAAGTCGCTGCAACCAACCTTCTTGGTGCACTTCAAGAAGAGGTGCGTCCTTTAGAAATGACTACACGTGTGGTAAATACTGGCAGCTATGAACCGGAATTTCGTGGCACTAAATTTGTGACTGAGAATAAAAGTGCCTCTACCATTGAATTATTTCGCGTGACTAAAGAGGATGTGATTCGAAGTTTTTTAAAAAAACAGTCCGACCGTAAAAACTTTTTCTACATTCGCCTAAGTGGTGAAAATCAAATTGAACAATATGTTCTGCTTTATGGGATCTATCGAAATGGCGATCAAGCAAAACAAGCCCTTCAACAGTTGCCCTTCCAGTTTCCCAAGTCTATTCAACCTCAAGTTCAGGATATCAAAAATTATGCTGCCTTGGTCAATGACACGGGAGCAGATGAAATGGGTTCTAATAGCAAACTATATGCAGTCAATTTAAAATCTGCACCATTGCCTCGCATTGATGAGAGTCTTTTGGCTCCACCTAAACCCAAGCCGACTGAACCTGCGGTTGCTCCGAAGGCATCAACTACCACTACCACGGTTACACGTCGCGATGAAGAAGGGAACGTTGTTGATGTACAGCAGTCACATTCTTCAGTTGAATCTGCACCAAAAGCAAAACCCCAGAATAGTTCAGCAAATAAAACACCAGAACAAGAAATTAGTGACCCATTTAATTAAAATAGAGTTCTAAAATAGAGCAAATTGAGTTATAAAAATATTTAAATGCACAAATATAGTGCGAAATACTGTTTCAATAAAATAAATGTGGGCATTTGAAACTTTAATATTTCTATATTTAAAACATTTAGCTGCCTCTTTTTTGAATTGGCATCATTTTTGCTTTATTGGTGCATGAATTGAGGAATTGTCCCTATTTTGGCGCGAAAAGATTCAATGATTGTGCGAAGTTACTGAATTTACCTGCTTTAAAAGAGTGCGTAAAACCAGCAAATTTTTTTTGTAATTGATCCATGCACAGAAGATGAAATGCGATTATCTTAGGTGGTGGAGAAAATGATTCTGCCCAATCTTGATCTGAGTGTAAGTAAATTGGACTAAATCACAAAGAAGATATTTGATTGTTAGATGCCCGCTTTATGGGCCATGTTGAAAGAAGGGTACGCTATGCACATGCCATCGCCTAATACTGTAGCTCCCGCTCAAGGTTTATACCAACCGGATGAGTTTAAAGATAACTGTGGTTTTGGTTTAATCGCCCATATGCAGGGTGATGCAAGCCATGATCTGGTCAAGACCGCGATTCATAGTTTAAGTTGTATGACCCACCGTGGTGGTATTGCCGCAGATGGCAAGACAGGGGATGGTTGTGGTTTATTGCTGGCTATGCCGAAAGCATTTTTCCGTGAAGAAGCAAAAAAACTTAGTGACATCACGTTAAGCGAAATCTTTGCAGTCGGCACTGTATTTTTAAATCTTGATCCGGCAATTGCAGCCCATTCAAAACAGGTTTTAGCCAAAGAAATCGAATCTGAAGGTTTAAAAGTCCTTGCTTGGCGTGTGATTCCAACCAATGTCGAGGCTTTGGGTGAAATTGCACTTCAATCGATGCCGGCATTTGAACAGATTATTGTCAATTGCCCAATGGGTGTCACTGAAGTTGAATTTAACCGCAAGTTATTCCTGGCGCGTCGTCGTGCGGAACAATTGCTGAGCAATGATTCTTCATTCTATGTCACTACATTATGTTCAACTGTCATCACCTATAAAGGTTTGATGATGCCTGAAGCAATTGCAGACTTTTATACCGATTTAGCAGATCCGCGTCTGGAATCACACATTGTGGTCTTCCATCAGCGTTTCTCGACCAACACCTTGCCGCGTTGGCCTTTAGCACAGCCGTTCCGTTATCTTGCACACAATGGTGAAATTAACACCATTACTGCAAACCGTAACTGGTCAATGGCACGCGTTCCGAAATTTGAAAACCCATTACTTCCTGGTTTAACCGAGCTTAATCCAATTGTGAACCGTACCGGTTCTGATTCTTCAAGCTTAGATAATATGCTGGAGATTCTGGTCGGCGGTGGTATGGACTTGTTCCGTGCACTACGCATGTTGGTTCCACCTGCTTGGCAAAACGTTGAAACTTTAGATGCAGATCTACGTGCATTCTACGAGTTTAACTCCAAGCACATGGAGGCTTGGGATGGTCCCGCAGGTCTGGTGATTCAGGATGGTCGTCATGCAATCTGTATGCTGGATCGTAACGGTCTGCGCCCTGCACGTTGGGTGATTACCAAAAATGGTTACATCACCCTTGCATCAGAAATTGGGGTGTGGGGCTATCAACCTGAAGACGTGATTTCTAAAGGTCGTGTTGGTCCAGGTCAAATTCTGGTGATTGATACCCTCACGGGTAAATTGCTTGATACTCAAGATGTCAGCAACCACTTGAAAAAAATGCGTCCTTATCGTGAATGGTTACGTGAAAACTCAATTCGTTTACAAGGTAGCCCAGAACTTGAAGAATATTTATGTGATCAAGGCTTAAAAGGCGATGCCTTAAAAGCCTCACAAAAAATGTTCATGGTGACCTTTGAAGAACGTGATCAATTGCTCCGTCCAATCGCAGAAAGCGGTCAGGAAGCAGTCGGTTCAATGGGTGATGATACCCCGATGGCAGTATTGTCCCGTCAGGTGCGCCATGTATCGGATTATTTCCGTCAACAGTTTGCACAAGTAACGAATCCACCGATCGATCCATTGCGTGAATCAATCGTGATGTCATTGGAAACTTGTTTGGGCCGTGAGCAGAATGTATTTGAACAAAGCCCTGAACATGCAGATCGCTTGATCATTTCTAGCCCGGTATTGTCAAACTCAAAAATGCATCAGATGCGTACTTTGGGTCGTAAAGGCTACGAAATTGCCGACATCGATTTGAACTATGTGGCAAGTGAAGGTTTGCAGGCAGCGATTGCACGTATCTGTGAGGAAGCAGCTCAAGCGATTCGTGATGGCAAAACTTTACTGGTGCTTTCAGACAAGAAAATTCGTGAAGGTTATTTGCCAGCCAATGCACTCATGGCAACAGGCGCAGTACATCACCACTTGATTCAAGTGGGTTTACGTACCGATGCCAACATCATTGTAGAAACCGGTCTGGCACGTGATGCGCATCAATTCGCGGTGATCTTAGGTTTCGGTGCCACTGCAATTTATCCATATTTAGCTTATGACGTGATCAATGACTTGATTGCCAAAGGTGAATTGTTGGGTGATCCAATTCATGCCCAAGCGAACTTCCGTAAAGGGATTGAGAAAGGTTTGCTCAAAGTTCTTTCTAAAATGGGTATCTCAACGGTTGCGTCTTATCGTGGTGGTCAGTTATTCGAAGCCGTTGGTTTATCCAATGAAGTCGTGAACAAATGCTTCACTGGCGTGCCAAGCCGTATTCAGGGTGCAACATTTGCTGATCTTGAAAATGATCTTAAAAAATTGGCTGAAAATGCGTGGAAAGCACGTAAGCCAATCGATCAAGGCGGTTTGCTGAAATTTGTATTCGACAAGGAATACCATGCATTTAATCCGGATGTAATTAATGCATTACATAGAGCAGTGCGTTCGGGTGATTATGCTGATTTTAAAGAATATGCAGAATTAGTGAATACTCGTCCAATTGCAACGATTCGTGATTTATTCAAACTAAAAACTGATAATTCAATTGCGCTTGAGCAAGTAGAGTCTGTTGAAGAAATCTTGCCGCGCTTCGACTCTGCGGGAATGTCTTTAGGTGCATTATCACCGGAAGCGCATGAAGCGATTGCGATTGCTATGAACACCATTGGTGGTCGTTCAAACTCGGGTGAGGGCGGTGAAGATCCTGCACGTTATGGCACCATCCGTAACTCGAAAATCAAACAGATTGCATCCGGTCGTTTTGGTGTGACACCAGCATACTTAACGTCTGCCGAAGTGTTGCAGATTAAAGTCGCGCAAGGTGCGAAACCGGGTGAAGGCGGTCAGTTACCGGGTGGTAAAGTGAATGGCTTGATTGCCCGTTTACGTTACTCAGTTCCAGGTGTGACTTTAATTTCACCTCCTCCACACCATGACATTTACTCAATTGAAGATTTGTCACAATTGATCTTTGACTTGAAACAAGTCAATCCTCAAGCGATGGTTTCGGTGAAACTGGTGTCTGAACCGGGTGTAGGCACCATTGCGGCAGGCGTAGCAAAAGCCTATGCCGATTTCATTACCATTTCCGGTTATGACGGTGGGACGGCGGCTTCTCCACTTTCCTCAATTCACCATGCGGGTTCGCCATGGGAGTTGGGTCTAAGTGAGGCGCATCAAGCCCTTCGTGTAAACGACCTGCGTGGCAAAGTACGTGTACAAACCGATGGTGGTTTGAAAACAGGTTTAGACGTGGTTAAAGCGGCTATTTTAGGTGCTGAAAGCTTCGGTTTCGGTTCAACGCCAATGATTGCGTTGGGTTGCAAATACTTGCGTATTTGCCACTTAAATAACTGTGCAACTGGTGTAGCAACTCAGCAAGACCATTTACGTCAAGAGCATTACATTGGCGAGCCAGAAATGCTGATCAACTTCTTCCACTTCATTGCAGAAGAAACGCGTGAATGGTTGGCGGCTTTAGGTGTGTCAAGTTTGAAAGACTTGATTGGTCGTACAGATTTACTTGAAGTCTTACCGGGCGATACAGACAAACATGCTCACTTGGATTTAAGTGCCTTGTTAACCTCGCATCCTTCTGCGGAAGGTAAAGCGCAATATTGCCAAGTTCAAGGCAATGCGCCATTTGATAAAGGCTTATTGGCTGAGAAAATGGTTCTCGAGATGCTTCCGACCATTGAAGCGGGTAAGAGTGGCGAGTTTAACTACAATGTTGTCAATTGTGACCGTTCAATTGGTGCACGTATTTCAGGTGAAATTGCGCGCCGTTATGGCAACTTGGGTATGGAAACACATCCTGTAGTCATGAATTTGAAAGGTACAGCAGGCCAGTCACTCGGTGTTTGGAATGCCGGTGGTTTGCATATCAAACTTGAAGGCGATGCCAACGATTACGTGGGTAAAGGTATGGCAGGTGGCCGTATCTCGATCTTCCCGCCAAAAGGTTCTCCTTTCCAGACTCAAAACACTGCCATTATCGGTAATACCTGCCTGTATGGTGCAACTGGCGGTAAAATCTTTGCGGCAGGGACTGCAGGTGAACGTTTTGCAGTGCGTAACTCGGGCGCATTTGCCGTGATTGAGGGTGCAGGCGACCACTGTTGTGAATACATGACCGGTGGTATTGTGACTGTACTGGGTAAAGTAGGTCATAACTTCGGTGCCGGTATGACCGGTGGTTTTGCTTATGTACTTGACCTGGATAATGACTTCGTGGATCACTATAACCATGAGTTAATCGAGCTAAACCGTATCTCTACAGAGGCGATGGAAGAACATCAAGAATTCTTGCTTCGTATCTTGGATGAACACATTAAAGAGACAGGTAGTGCCTGGGCGTACAAGATCCGCAATGAGTTTGATTATTACAGCCGTAAATTCTGGCTTGTAAAACCAAAAGCTGCTAATTTGCAAACGCTTTTGAAAACGACCAAAGCTGATCCACAATAATTCCACGACGAACAGATTGATAGGCAGGTGTAGCGGATAAATAAACCCACTACACCTACCCACGGAGAGAGACATGGCAGAGCGCCTAAACAATGACTTTCAATTCCTGGATGTAGCACGCCAAGACCCAGAGAAAAAAGATCTCACTGTCCGCAAAGCAGAGTTTGTGGAAATTTATAAACCCTTTACAGCGGAAATTGCGACCAATCAATCGCACCGTTGTTTAGGTTGTGGTAACCCGTATTGTGAATGGAAATGTCCAGTACATAACTACATTCCAAACTGGTTAAAACTGATTGCTGAAGGTCGTATTTTTCAGGCAGCGGAACTTTGTCATCAAACCAACACATTGCCAGAAGTGTGTGGTCGTGTATGCCCGCAAGACCGTTTATGTGAAGGTGCTTGTACCTTAAATGACGGTTTTGGTGCAGTCACCATTGGTAATGCTGAAAAATATATCAATGATACCGCTTTTGCTTTGGGCTGGCGTCCAGACATGTCCAACGTAAAATGGACAGATAAAAAAGTTGCAATTATTGGCGCAGGTCCGGCAGGTTTGGGCTGTGCAGATATTCTGGTACGTAATGGTGTTAAACCGGTCGTATTTGACAAACGCCCTGAAATTGGCGGTTTGCTGACTTTCGGTATTCCAGAATTCAAAATGGAAAAAGACGTCATGAAACGCCGCCGTGAAATTTTCGCGGGTATGGGGGTTGAGTTCCGTTTAAACACTGAAATTGGTACAGATATCACCATCGAGCAGCTTCTTGCTGACTATGATGCGGTATTCATGGGTATGGGAACATACACCTACATGAAAGGCGGTTTCGCGGGTGAAGATCTTGAGGGTGTACATGATGCGCTTGATTTCCTGATTGCTAACGTGAACCGTACCCAAGGCTGGGAAAAAGACGCTTCTGAATATGTCAGCGTTGAAGGCAAAAAGGTGATTGTACTGGGCGGTGGTGACACTGCAATGGACTGTAACCGTACTTCAATTCGTCAAGGCGCTGAATCTGTGGTGTGTGCTTACCGCCGTGATGAAGAAAATATGCCGGGTTCACGTCGTGAAGTAAAAAATGCGCGTGAAGAAGGTGTGGACTTCATGTTCAACCGTCAGCCAATTGAAATTGTCGGTGAAAACGGTAAAGTCACAGGTGTTAAAGTTGTGACAACTCAATTGGGTGAAGCAGACAGCCGTGGTCGTCGTAGTCCAGAACCTGTTCCAGGCTCAGAAGAAATTTTACCTGCGGATGCAGTACTTTTAGCGTTCGGTTTCCGTGCGAGTCCAGCAGACTGGTTTGCAGGCGCAAATATTGGTCTAGATGGTTCGGGTCGTGTGGTTGCAGCTGAAAAGCAACAATACCGCTTCCAAACATCTAATCCGAAAATTTTTGCCGGTGGCGATATGGTTCGTGGTTCTGACCTGGTGGTTACTGCAATCTGGGAAGGCCGTGAAGCAGCTGAAGGTATTCTGGATTATTTGGATATATAAGCAGAATCTCTCATCTGATTAAGCTTTAAATAAATTTTAAAAACCCGCTTCGGCGGGTTTTTACGTTGAGAAAATGAGAAAGTAGTAAATGTAATGGAGGTTCTCTCTCCCTTTGGGAGAGAGTTAGAGAGGGCGGAATTTCAAAAGTAAATTGTGAGAATTCGACAACATATCTGCTAGAAGGAGAGGGAGAATTTTAGAAGAAAAAACTTTTGAAACTTTTCGCAAATCCAGTAAGCGCTTCTGCCATACCTCTCATAAAAATTGCTGTCCATACTGTGCTTATTATCTGATCAATTTTTAGGATTAAGACTATGACACAACAAGTGGCGACAGAAAAATCATATCAAAATCGTCCAAAAGCTATGGGAATTACAGTCAGAAAGCTGCAATTTAACCCAAAACTGATTCGCAGACACTATTTTGCCAATTCACCCGTAATGTCACATTTGCTGACTGCACTTTCTTCAACGTTTCCGATTGGCGAGCAGTTCTTTGTGCATAGCGTTCGGAATGTGCGTGATCAAGTCAAAGATGAAAAGTTGCAGGCACAGATCGCGGCTTTTATAGGGCAGGAAGCGATGCATTCAAAAGCCCATGCCGAGTTTAATGAGGCTTGGCGGAGTGAGGATTATAATTTAGATCGCTTTCAGGTATGGCTTGCGCGTAAAAATGACTATGTCAAAAATTTACATCCTAAAATTCAATTGGCTATTACCTGTGCCTTTGAGCATTTTACGGCATTACTGGGCGGATATATTCTTCGACATCCAGAAGTGTTAGCCACTTTAGATGATGATGCAGTAAAGCTTTGGGTTTGGCATGCGATTGAAGAAATTGAGCATCGTGCAGTGGCTTTTGATGTGTATCAAGCCGTGTATGGTGATGATAAAATTCGACGTATGATTATGCGTAGCGTAACTACAGGTTTCGCTAGCCTTACTTTTTATTCTGCCACACGGTTGTTTCTACAGGATAAACGTAAAAGTTTGCCGAAAGTTGGCGGCAATATTTTTGGTCTTTATTTACTCGGCAAGATGTTTGTACAGCTCATGCCAGAATACTTATCTTATTTTAAAACTGATTTTCATCCTTCGGAAATTGATTACAGCAAAATGGTGAATTATTGGAAAAGGCATTTGGCAGAAGATTACCAGATGAAAAGTTTTCAACATGAATTAAAACTAGGTTTAATCAATTAGGTAACCAAATCACAAGGGCTAATAGAAATATTGGCCCTTTTTATGCAAGCTCTGAAGTACTGAAATTAAACAGAACTCGGCCTAAATATGTTTACAATAAAAATATTTAAACAAATACAAAGAAATATAGAGGATATAAATTTATGAACGTGATGAAAAAAAGTTTAGTCACTATGGCTCTTGTAAGTACTTTAACCTTATCTGGGTGCGGCTATAACACGCTCCAGGTCAAAGATGAGGCGGTAACAGCATCCTGGTCTGAAGTGCAAAATCAATATCAGCGCCGTGCCGACCTTGTACCCAACTTGGTGAATGTTGTAAAAGGTTATGCCAAACATGAAGAAAAAGTTCTAACAGAAGTGACCCAAGCCCGTGCGAATGTCGCCGGATTAAAAGTAGATAAAGAAGTTTTGGAAGATCCTGCCTTATTTCAAAAATATCAACAAGTACAGGCGCAGATGACCAGTGCATTATCGCGTTTGATCGCAGTGTCGGAAAATTATCCTGATCTAAAAGCCAATGAACAATTCCGTGATTTACAGGTTCAACTTGAAGGGACTGAAAACCGGATTGCAGTCGCACGTAACCGTTATATTACGACAGTTCAAGACTTTAATTCCTATTCACGCCAGTTCCCGCAGGTCATGACGGCTAAAGTGATTGGGATGCATACCAAACCGAACTTTAGTGCTGAACAAGGTGCACAAAATGCTCCTAAAGTATCTTTCGAATAACTCAATTGATTGCTGAATAAGGATTGCTGATGTCTGATTCTTATAAAAAATACTTTTCATCCATAACTCTGCTGCAAGCCGTGTTGGTTTGCTTTAGTGTACTCATCAGTTCGGTGACATGGAGTGAAGTTGCCACGGCTACAGATGAAAATGCTGAGGCTGTCGTTGTTGGTAAAATCATTCAGGATCAGCAGCAGACCTCTCAAAATCAGAAAGCAGCCAAAGAAAAGGCGACTGACACAACAGTCTCATCGCCACAAATTGTCAATGACATGGCTGAGGGTGAATCGATTCGTGGACTGCCAACGCTCAACTCACCGGTTGTGGATCAGGCAAATATATTAACTGAAAGCCAGAAGCAGGAAATTAGTCAGCGAATTCTAGCGCTTCATCAACAAGGCAAGGCACAAATTGGGGTAGTGATTGTGCCTACTACAGGACAAGAAGATATTTTTGATTTTGCCATGCGTATTGCTGAAAAATGGCAACTCGGTTCAACCAAGCAAGACAATGGTTTGCTGATGGCAATTGCAGTAAATGATCATCGTATTCAAATTTTGACCGGTTACGGCTTGGAAGGTGTGATACCCGATATTGTGACGAGTCGTATTATTCGAAATCAAATCACACCTTATTTTAAACAGGCACAATATGCCCAAGGGATTGATGCGGGTCTGGTTGAAATAGAAAGAATATTTAATATGGATCCGGAAATAGCCCAGAAAGCTGCACAAGAGCTGAAAGAGCGTCAAGAAAAAGCTTTACACGAACAGCAAGCTAAAGAAAAAACTTTTAGTACGGCCTTGTTTATTTTAATCGCAGGAATTATTGGCTCATTTATTGTAGGTAAGCCTTTAAGTGCATCTACTGCCGCCGTTGCTGGAACTGTGGCAGGTTTGGTGAATGGAGCGGGATTAGTCACCAGTTTATTGATTGGTGGTGGGATTTTCTTTTTACTGATTACAGCTATTGCGCAAACTATTTTTCAGCTATTTTTAGCGTCTGCCGGTCGTGGCGGTGGTGGAGGACGTGGTGGCGGCTTTGGAGGGGGTGGTGGATATAGCGGTGGAGGCGGTGGTTTTGGCGGGGGAGGAGCATCAGGATCATGGTAACTAAAACAGAAACAACAGAAATTATTACACAGCCTAAAATAGAAGAAATGAATCAACCAAGCTTTAAACGCTGGTTAAAGCATTTTTTCTATATGCCGGCGGCTAAGCGCTATTTTAATAAAATGGATCAATATGCAATCGCACAGGCAGTGAGGGAAGCGGAATATGGACATGCAGGAGAAATTCAGGTGGTGATTGAGGGGAATATTCCTTCAAATCAAGCCTACTATCAAAATACTCAAATGCGTGCACGACAACTGTTTGCTGAACTGGGTGTTTGGGATACCGAGTTCAATAGTGGCATTCTTTTATATCTAAATTTATGTGAACAAAAAGTTGAAATTGTGATTGATCGGGGAATTCAAAAACAAACCGACCAAACTGTTTGGGATGAGATTTGCCAAAAAATGACTGAACAGCTTTCCAAACATCAATATCGGGAAGCTGTTATGGCGGGCGTATTTAATATAGGCGATGTGTTAAATAATTTTTATGCGCAATCAACAATAGATCAGCAGAATGAATTGAGTAATAATCCGATCATATTAGGCTAGAAAATAGGTGGATTAGTGACGTAAAACGTCACTTTTTTACTAAATTAAACAACAAAACTACATTGTAACAATTTTATTTCTACAAATTGCTGTTTTTTCTGTGAATTTTATTATAATCAAATTTGGCACAGTTAGTGCTAACTATAAATTAGCTTATAAAGCTTATAAATAAACAAAAACATTTGTGGAGAATGTTATGAACGCTATGCAAAAAGGTTTTACTTTAATTGAATTAATGATCGTTGTAGCGATTATTGGTATTTTGGCTGCAGTTGCGATTCCTGCGTATCAAGACTATACAAAACGTGCAAAAGTAACGGAAGGTTTATCTCTTGCTGGTAGTGCTAAAACTTCTGTAACAGAAAATGCTTCAAATGCTGCTACCTATGATCTAGGTTGGACTACACCAGCAGCAACGGATAATGTTACGGGTATTGCTATTTCAAAAACTAATGGTCAAATTACCATTTCTTACGGTACACCAGTGGCAGCTTCCACTGCAAATACCCTAATTCTCGCCCCTTATACTGGTGGTACTACACCTGCTGCTTTGCCAGACTCAACTACAGCAGGTTATACTGCTCCAGCTGATGCGATTCAATGGCAATGTTTAGCAGCCGGCGCAACTAAGAAAGTTGCTACTATGACCGTTGGTACGTTACCAGCTAAATTAGCACCCTCTAACTGCCGTTAATTGTTAGTTAGTTAAAAAGACTGGTTTACCAGTCTTTTTTTTCATAAAGTTTAAATATCTAAAATAAATGATTGAAAAATATGATTTATTTTATTGATATAGAGTTTGCCTATTTTTATCTAGCTTGACAAGATATAGGTAATAGAATGAAAAAAGGATTTACACTTATTGAAATAATGCTTGTAGTAGCGATTATTGGTGTTTTGGTACCAATAGCCATCCCTGCTTATTAAGATTATACGATTCGAGCTAAGTGGCGGAAGGATTGCATTTGGCGAGCACAGCTAAAATATTGGTTGCTGAAAATGCGGCTTTAGTTTCCCCTCTAGATGCGGGTGGTATAGTGAGTGCGAATACGCTAATTTTTATTCCAACATACGATAATGGTACGCCTCTGGTTGGTGATGCAAAAAAAAGTATAGTTCCTCAAAAGCATTACAATGGGATTGTACAAGCGGTACACTTGCCTCTAAATATCGCCCTGTGGTGTGTCGTAATTAAAATTAAATTTTTTAATTCTATTGCTTATTATATAGAAGATAATCTTTTTATGTGATGTCCAATGTCTAAACGTCTTAAATTTTTTCTCATTCATTTATCTATTTCATTAATAATTGTTTTATCAGTAATTGGGCTTGTTTTCTTTGTCTGGTATCCTACACCACTAGTAACAGCAGTCGGAGTTACCCAGATTTTTCTGATGATGCTATCCATTGATATGATTGTTGGACCATTATTAGGCTTATTGGTTTATAAAGAAGGCAAAAAAACTCTTAAATTTGATTTAAGTATCATTATTGCTATTCAAATTTCCGCCTTATGTTATGGCCTTTATAGTATTGAGCAAGGGCGACCAGCATGGTTGGTTTATAACGTTGACCGTTTTGAGCTAGTGCGCAAAAATGAAATTGTGGATCAGAATATAAATCAAGCTAACAAACAATTTCAGCAACCTTCTTGGTTAAAACCGCAGTTCGTTGCTACAGAATTTTCCAAAAATACGCAGCAGCGGAATGATGATATATTTGCGGAAGTTTTGGGTGGTATTTCTCTCGCACAACGTCCAGAACGTTATGTTGATTTTGCTCAAGCAAAAAAACAAATGCAGCAACGGGCACAAAAAATTGAATTATTACAGCAGTACAATAACAAAACCAAGGTAGAAAAAATCTTAGCAAAATATCCGCAGGCAACCGCATTTTTACCCATGAAAGCAAATGCCGTAGATATGACTGTACTTATAGATATCAAAGGGCAAGTGGTAAAAATTGTAGACTTACGTCCATGGCAATAAATCATTAAGAACGATGTAAGAAAAGCAGATTACCTTTTAATCTGCTTTTTTATTATCATACAGCCATTCTATTTTCACTGATTTATTCATGAAATTTTTCTTATTGCTTCTTGCTGCTGTTTTTATCTCCCTTGGCTGGCTCCTCCCTATCCATTACCGCCCTTGGGTCACTTACACAGGTGAGCTGTTTGCCTTTTTATCACTTTTTGCCTTAGCTGCAATATATTTAAAAGATAAAACTAAACTCCCTGTATTAAGTTTACCGTTATTGCTTTTGGCAATTATTCCGCTAATTCAATACTTAGCTGGTGAATTATTTTTCTTTGATAAAGCTTTGACCAGTGCACTATTTGTCTTTGGGTTTTGGCTGAGTATCGTCATTGGCTATAACTTGTCGGTAGAAAAGTTAGATCGAGAAAGTATATTCACTGGTTTTAGTATAGTTTTACTCTTATGTGGAACATTGACCGGAATTATTGCCATTTGCCAGTGGTTAACACTGGATGCTTATATTCCCGGTATGGTGAATATGCAAAATGCAGTTCGTCCCTATGCAAATTTTGCTCAACCCAACAATATGGCAACCTTCTTGGTTATGTCATTACTAGGCTGTCTGTATTTATATGAAAAACAGAAATTAAAAATCTGGATAACCTGTCTGTGTTCTTTAATTATATTATTGGCTTTGGCATTAAGTCAGTCTAGAACTTCATGGGTGGCGTGTTGCTGTATTTTGATTTATGGAGCTTATCAACAATATAAAGGCTTTATCCGCATAAAATGGTATTACGCTTTAGCTTGGTTTGGATTGTTTATTTGCTTTATTTTAATATTGCCTGCTGTTACTCAGTTAATTGGGCAAATCACCGAGGCAAATATTGCTCAGACTAAAGATGTAATTGCGCGTGCAACCGGGGATATGTCGCGTTTAGCGATTTGGGAGCAGATGCTGCATGCGATTGCAGACCGCCCCTGGTTTGGCTATGGCTGGAACCAGACCAGTGTCGCGTATACATTGGTTAGTGATCACTTCCAAGGGCCTGTGTGGATTCGTAGCGCACATAATTTTATTCTGGATTTTGTACTCTGGAATGGCCTATTAATTGGGTTGCCATTTTTAGCCTATTTGGGCTATTGGGGTTATCAACTCAACAAGCATGTCAATTCGGTTGAATCCGTGATTGGGATTTTAATGATTGGCGCTGTGCTGATTCACTCAATGCTAGAGTTTCCGCAGTATTATGCTTATTTCTTGCTTCCAGTAGGTTTTATTATCGGTCTGGTTCAGTCTCAGCAAGCCAATATTAAAACCATTACACTTTCACCCAACTATATGCGCGTGAGTTATGCGATTACTTTAATATTGCTGATTTTAATTGTCAGAGATTATTCGGTGATGGTGCCTAAACTGAATCAATCCATGCGTTATGAGCAAACGCCCGAGAAAATTGCCAATCAAGATCAAATTTATTTATTAGAAGAGTTTAACCGACGTATTGCATGGATTCGCATGAATCCCTATACCAAGCTAAATGCGCAACAGTTGGAGGATATTAAAGAAATAGTGCTGAACTATCCAACTCAATACGACCTGATCAAGTATGCCAAAGTTTTGGCTTTCAATGGCTATGAGCAAGAAGCCAAACATCAGCTTGGGTTGTTGAAAACCTTACGTAAAGTTGATCTGGATTATGCGTCATTGGCTCAACCCACTATTGAAAAATAAGATTTTAAAAACTAAAAAGCCGGTTCAATTTGAACCGGCTTTTTTATAGAGAATTAAATTTGGCTTTGAATATAGTTTTCAATGCCAACTTTCTCAACCAAGTCGAGCTGCGTAGTAGTCCAATCCCAATATTCTTCTTCTTTTTCTAGAATTTCTTGCACAAGGTCACGCGTCACATAATCAAGTTCTTGTTCAGCCAAGCCAACTGTTTTTTGTAGGACTTCAATATTTTCTTTAACTTTACGCACATCACAGTGAAGTACTTCAAGCGTATGTTGGCCAATGTACAACTTTCCTAAATGTTGAAGATTAGGTAAACCTTCCAAGAATAAAATACGTTCGATAATTTTATCCGCATGTTTCATTTGGCGAATGGATTCTTTATATTCTGCAGAACCGAGTTGTTCGATTCCCCAATCATTAAACATACGTGAATGCAGGAAATATTGGTTAATTGCAGTTAAGTGGTGAAAGAGCACCTGATTTAACTGATTAATCACATCACGATTGCCTTTCATTGTAAGTACTCCATCAATAATTTCTGCCTTCACAAAGGATCGGGCAATCAAAAAATTATTATTTCAATTTTCTTAAACAACCATCTTAAACAACTCGCAAAACAATGGCGAGTAATTTATTGAACGGCAAATGAAAATCGGAATCAAAAACGGTTAAAGGCAAAACTGGAATAACAAGATAAGAAAAACCCGCTTAGAGTCATAAGCGGGGGAGGAAGAATGATCTTTCGATCACTAAACTTTTATAATTAGACTTATAGTATTTAGGCAGCAATAGATATACGAGCAGCAATTTCTGAAAGTTCATCGCTAATGATGGCGCGAGCTTCTGGGGCGCAGCGACCACAGCAAGTACCTAGATCAAGTAAGTCACGAATTTCACGATAGCTTTCAGCACCATTGGCTACAGCATCTTTAATATCTTGATCAGTAATACCACGACATAAACACACGTACATTTTCAACTCGCCACAAGAGTTAAATAGGATAAGTGATATTATTGATAATTGTTATCGTTTGTCAATGAAATTCATTTAAAATATCATTCTTATTTATTGAGATTTTGAATAAAAAAATACCACCTGATCGGTGGTATTTTGTACAATTATTTAACTGCATGATTTTTATTTATTAATAATAACCACGCCATCCATTTCAACTAAGGCATCTTTAGGCAGACTTGCCACACCTAATGCTGCACGTGCAGGGTAGGGTTGGGCAAAGTATTCGCCCATAATCTGGTTCACCAGTTGGAAATGCGAAAGATCAGTCAGGAAAATGTTTAACTTGGCGATATCCGCCAGAGAGCCACCTGCTGCTTCACAGACTGCCTTTAAATTATCAAATACACGACGAATTTGAGCTTCAATACCTTCAACCAATTCCATACTGTAAGGATCTAAGCCAATTTGACCTGAAAGATACAGCGTATTTTCAACTAAAATTGCCTGAGAATATGTACCAATTGCTGCTGGTGCATTTTCCGTATGGATGACTTGGCGGGACATTGATTTCTCCTTATATTATCTTCATGCATCATAGCGTATATCAGTTAAAAAAGTTGCATATGTTTGAATTAACTTACTTTAGATACTTCTGTAATGTTGATAGGCTGAGCTAAACGGCTAATGCGCGGAAAACCAAAATGCATGCGTAAATCACGAATAATCTGCGCAATCTGCTTGCGGTTATGCACCACAATATTGACGTAGGTTTTGCCTTCATGATTATGCACCATTTCTACACCGGTTTTTTCTTTACGGCATTGGTAGATCAGGTCAGAAATTTGTTCATCATTCATCGCCATATCAATGCTTAAATAAGCGGTAAAGCTAATATCATCGGCATCTTCAGAAGCCCATTGCAAAGGCATGATATTTTCTGGATGTTGATGTTGTTCGTGTAGAAGGTTGTGACAACGTGCCCGATGGACAATGAGTCCACGACGTGATAAATGTCCCTGAATGGGATCGCCAAGCACAGGGTTGCAACAATGGGCATATTTGACATCGACACCGTCAGTGCCTTGAATCAGGCGGGTTGATGACTGAGTCTCTATGCTTTGATCCTGTGCAAACAGATGATTGGCAACCAATTGCGGAAGCAAGTCGCCTACGGCAACTTGTTCAAATAACTGCGCTTTAGATTCGATATGTCGCCATTGCAAAATATCGATCCAATCGGCTTCAGTTAAATCTTTTATTGAGCGATTAAATAGTTTTAATGCACGATTCAGGGCTTGCTGGCCCACTAACTGCTGCTCTTCAATATCCTGATCACGCAAAATATTTTGTAAGGCACGGCGGGCTTTTTGGGTGTTAATAAAACTGAGCCAATCTGGATTCGGTGTTGCAAGAACATCGGTAATAATCTCAACCACTTGCCCACTGACCAGTGGCGTCGAAAGGGGCTTGGTTTCACCATTTACTTTTGCACCCACAGCATGGTTGCCTAAGAATAGACTGGCTGAATATGCAAAATCGACTGCTGTTGCGCCTTGAGGAAGTTCATGTAACTGACCATGAGGGGTATAAACCCAAATTTTTTCTTGATGTAAATAATCTAACAAATCGCTAAATGTGGTTTTTGCACATTCACCATCAATCAGTACATTCAGGTTTTGCATAGAGGCTTGAATGGCTGAACGACAGGCTTGTGGCGCATTCTCACCCAGAACCACCCCAAAACGGGCTGCCTTTCGCATGAGCTCGGTTTGAAGGGTAAGAGAGAGTGTGGTTTTTTCACCTTTTAAACGCATCATCAAAGATTGGTTGCCACCCGGTAAGGGACGGCGAATATGATCTTCATAGCGTAAAATCTGAAAATTTTCACGTAAAATTTCAGCTAATCGGTCGCAGTCGGCAATACTTTGTAAAATAATTTCAAATGCATGGCTATGGGTGAGTTCTTGTAAATTAATGTCATTTTTAACAAAGTGACGCAATAACTCAATATTGTTATTTTTCTTTTTAATCCGACCACTAATTTGATGGGTCTTTAAAAGCTCAGTAAGATTTTTTTCCCACAGACTCTGATATTCACAGCGTTTAGGCTTAGTTTGTAACAAGGCTTCTTGTACATTATCAAACATATCCAGATCGAGATTTTGATAGCACAAATGCTCCAGGTTGTCGGCCATCTCATTCATACCGACAATTCGGGCCATAGGGACAAAAATATCAAAGGTTTCTTGGGCAATACGTCGACGTTTATCGGGCCGTAGCGACTCCAAGGTGGTCATATTGTGATAGCGATCTGCCAGTTTAATAATAATCACACGTGGGTCTTGTAGGGTTGCTTGCAGAATTTTACGGAAGGAGGCAGCTTTATTATATTCTTTATCACTGGAATGGCTGAGTTTAGTCACCCCATCGACCAGCTCTGCAACGGTATGTCCAAACTTTTCGCTAATATCGTCTTTATTAAAGTCGGTGTCTTCAATCACATCATGTAAAAGCGCCGCCATCAGGGTTTCTGTATCCAGACGCATATGCGCAAGAATACTACTGACTGCAATCGGATGCAGGATATACGGTTCACCACTTTTACGGGTAATGCCGTCATGAGCGATATCTGCATAATCACAGGCCAAAAGCACACGCTCGACATCGCTTGCACTTAAGTAAGCGTCGATAATGATTTTCAGTTGTTGTCTGGCTTGGCTGACCTGTGGGCCTGGCATATAACACCTTTCTACTTCAGTTTTACAGTTTAAATTGCTAGACCTTTTAATGAAAAGCATATGGCATCATTTGTCAATTTTTTCATTCAAAAAAAATCAAAAAGATACATCCTTAGTAACGTACCTTTATACCTATGTTATAACGGTTATTGAGCAAATATAAAAGTTTTCCAATAAAAAAAGCCTAGTTAAAAACTAGGCTTTTTAAAGATTTTTTTCTTATTGGAAAGAAAAACCATCTAAATTCAAGTTATTTGCAGAAAGTGCAAGATCCAGGCTAGACGTTTGATAATCTTGATCACGTTGTTTCAAAATATCTTTAGATACATGACCTGCTGCGATTTCACGTAAAGACACAACAGTTGGTTTGTCGTTATCCCACTCTACAGTTGGTTCAATACCTTGACGTGCCAATTGACGCGCGCGTTTGCTTGCCACTAGTACAAGCTCAAAGCGGTTGTCCACATGGTCTAAACAATCTTCAACGGTTACGCGTGCCATAAGAATTCTCGTTTGAATATTAAATTTGAACAGACTGAGCAGTATAAAAGGCTTTGCCTATATACTCAAGTTTTAATCACAATTCAACAGGAGTAATTAATTTTTCAATCAATTCTTGATGACGGGCCGCTTGCTGGGATAAAACCAAACGATTGGCAATAATGACAGACTCTAAGTCATGCAGGGCTTTGTTAAAGTCGTCATTAATAATCACATAGTCAAAGTTTGTATATTGCTGCATATCTTCTACTGCACAATCTAAACGCTGTTCAATCACTTCAACAGAGTCGGTGCCACGGTTCGATAAACGTTGACGCAAGTCATACTGGCTTGGCGGTAAAATGAAAATTTGTTTAGATTCGGGGAAAAGCTTGCGAACTTGCTGCGCCCCCTGCCAGTCAATCTCAAGTAAAACGTCATGACCTTTAGCCAGTTGCTGTTTTACTGTGGCTTGAGCTGTGCCGTAATAATTACCAAACACTTCTGCATACTCAATAAAACCGCCTTGCCCAACCAAAGCAAGAAAATCTTGTTTTTGCGAAAAATGATAATGCACACCTTCGAGTTCACCAGGACGTTGACCACGAGTTGTGTGAGAGACAGAAACATGTAAATTATTCACACGCTCAAGTAGGGCTTTAACGAGAGATGTTTTGCCTGTTCCAGATGCAGCAGAAACGACAAACAAGAGACCCGACATGATATTTTTCCTGATATGATAAAATATCTTCTCTATTTTAGAGCAGACAGCCAGTAAACTAAATAGCTGTTCGTAGGTTGTTTGCATTTATTTTAATTTATTCAGTCCAAATTCAATTGAACATTGAGGGTCTTATGGAAATTGTATTGGCCAATCCACGTGGTTTTTGTGCAGGTGTCGACCGAGCCATTGCGATCGTTAATCGGGCACTTGAATGTTTTAATCCACCCATTTATGTACGCCATGAAGTGGTACACAACAAATTCGTGGTCGATGATTTACGTCAGCGTGGGGCAATTTTCGTCGATGAACTAGATGAAGTTCCTGACGATAATATTGTGATTTTTAGTGCACACGGCGTCTCCAAAGCAGTTCAGGTCGAAGCTGAACGTCGTGGCTTGAAAGTCTTTGATGCAACTTGTCCATTGGTGACCAAGGTACATATTGAAGTGACCAAATATGCCCGTGAAGGAACTGAAGCTATTTTAATTGGTCATGAAGGTCATCCTGAAGTCGAAGGAACTATGGGGCAATATGACAAAAAAAAAGGCGGTGAAATTTATTTGGTTGAGGATGAGCAGGATGTAGCGGCTTTAGTCGTGCATAACCCGAAAAAAGTGGCTTTTGTCACTCAAACCACATTATCTATTGATGATACTGCCAAGGTGATTGATGCCTTGCGAGCAAAGTTTCCTGAAATTCAGGGCCCGCGCAAAGATGATATTTGCTATGCCACGCAAAACCGCCAAGATGCCGTACGTGATTTGGCTCTACAGTGTGATGTGGTCTTAGTGGTTGGATCGCCAAATTCATCTAACTCGAACCGTTTACGTGAACTGGCTGAGCGTATGGGGAAGCAGGCTTATTTGGTTGATAATGCAGATCAGCTTAATCAAAGTTGGTTTAATAAAAATACTAAGATTGGCGTCACAGCAGGCGCATCTGCACCCGAAATTTTGATTAAACAGGTCATTCAGCGTTTACAGGAGTGGGGTGCCGAAGCACCGCAAGAGCTGGCAGGATGTGAAGAAAACATTACTTTCAGTTTACCCAAAGAGTTGCGTATTCCTGTAACTCAAGCATAAAGCGTGAATGAGTTAACATTCTGAAAATTTTAAAAAATTGACAGATAATTGTATTTTGGCAATTATCTGTTTTTTTATGCCTTTTATCCTGTTATGTGTTTAATTTGTAATTAAGTGAGATATTATTTTTAATAGGGTAAAGTTTTGTTATCCGGGGGAGCTATGCAGCAAACAAATAAAAATCAGGGATTCACTTTAATTGAGTTGATGGTCACGATTGCAGTGATGGCAATTATTGCGATGATGGCGGCTCCTTCTTTTGGAAATTTAATACAAAAACAAAATTTGAATAGAAGTACTCAGGAGTTGATAGGTCAGCTCAATAATGCACGTTCTAAAGCGGTGTTAGAACGTAGACCAGTCAAAGTTCAATTAAATTCTTTGGATCCAGATACACCAGCACAATTAAATTGGGCGTCGCAAGATAAAGCAATATTAAAATCCGGCTCTCCTACCGAAATTACCTTTCTGTTGAGTGGAGGGGTGGAAAATTTTGCAGCGGATATTAATGGCAAGCCCTTCATTATTTGTAATGAAAGTGGTGGTAATAAATCTAAAAATATTAGCATTTCTTTGATGGGAACAATACACGTGACAGAGGGGACATGTTAATGAAAACAAGAAATTATCAGAATGGTGTGGGTTTAATTGAAGTGTTGGTTGCTATGTTGATTTTGGCAATTGGGGTGTTGGGTTTTATTGCCCTGCAATATCGTGCTGTTGAGGCGACTTCAGAAAGTGGATATCGTGTTCAAGCTATTAATATTGCAAGAGATTTGGCAGAAAGAGTACGAATAAACCGTGGTGTTGTAGATACTTATATGAGCGAAATAGGGACACCGGATAAGCAAACTGTATCAGCCAAAAATTGCTTTACTACAAATTGTAGTACGACTGAACTTGCAGATTTTGATGTAGCACAAGTTACTGTACGTGCAAGGTCAGTAGGAATGAGTATGAATGTGATGGAGTGTCAGGGAAATAGCGATGGACGTAACTGCGTTTATGTTGCATGGGGAGATACGAGTGCAACAAATGGTACGGGGCAAGGTGATTGTACCAATAATACAGCGTATAACCCTGCCTCGACCTGTTTGATTATGGAGTTATATTGATATGACTAAATTTCACGCAGGTTTTACGCTGATAGAACTCATGATTGCACTGGCACTTGGGTTGGTGATCGCTGCTGCTGCAACAATGCTATTTCTTACAGGGCAGAAAAGTTATGTTTTACAGTCAGGTATGTCTGATTTACAAGATAATGCTAATTTTGGTTTGAACTATATTGTTAAAGATATTCGTTTAACCAACTTGAACGTAGTGAAAGCCAGTACTAATGATGAAACGCAATATGGCGGTGTGATTTTAACTTCCTCAGCGAATGCAACTTTAGATAATACCTCTAGTCCCGCTAGGCGTTTAAGTAATCTGTTTAGAACCATTACTGGAAATAGTGCAGGTGTCAATTTGGTATCAAGAAGCCAAGGCATGACGGCTGGAACTGCGCCTGCTTGGACCGGTGTATCTAATGTGCAACCCAGTACAGGTGGGACACTATTAAGCGATCAACTTACTATCCAATATAGACCGCAATATGTACGTGATGATAAAGATACAGCAGCAACTACTGATGACGAATGGGTAGGCGGTTATGACTGTGAAGGTCGAGAGTTAAGATTTAAAGTTGAAAAAGAAAGTCCTACGAGCACTAAACCATTTGGCCAGCAAATGGTTGTTCAGCGTTACTTTTTACGCGTGGATGCAAATGCCGTGACTAATGAGCCGAATAGTCCGCTTGCGTTAGCTTGTGAAGCAGGGTTCTACGCCATAGCAGATACGCCAGCTGTGGTGAGAGTAGAAGGCGGCGCACCATCTCAAGCATTAAATACACGATTATTTGGCAGCACAGGCGGTGAGATTATTATGAAACGCGTGGACCATTTTAGAGTACTGCTTGGTGTGCAAAATGATACCAGTTATCGTTATCTGCCTATTAATGAGTATATGGCAATTGCAGCGGGTTCTCGTCCACGTATTTTATCCGTACAAATTGGCGCTTTAGTGCGTTCGGGCCAGTCAGTCAGCCGTGACGAAATCATTTCAAATGATCAGACTTTTCAAGTGTTAGATCAGTTGGTTAAGGTAAAAATGCCAGCGGCAAATGCGCCAAAATATGTTCGCCAAGTGATTTCACAAACCATTGCATTGCGCAATACTTTTGGGGATCGATAATGAAATCTTATTCATCTCAACGCGGTGCGACACTGATTGTAGTTATGATCATGTTAGTGGCAATTACAGTTATTGGGACTTTGGCCATTAAACAGGGTCTGATTTCGTTGAATGTTGCCACCAATAGCCAAGCACAACAGTTAGTGATGCAGAACTCTGATGCAGCGTTCTTTAATATTGAGCGGGAAGCAAATTTGATCCAGAGTTTAACCGCAAGTGGCATGTTTGGTTATATCAATGGTGCCGCAAATAAAGATAAAGAAATGGTATTTTGCTTTCGTGGTGCAGAAGCTAACTTTTTTGATATTAATCGTGCCAGTCTGATGGTATGGGAATCAGGGAATGCTCCAACCAATAATACTTTGGGAACAGAGGGGTATTGCAGTGTTTCGGCAAACAGCGGTAATTTTTTTACCAGTGGTCGTAGAGCAGCCATGACTCAAGTCTCAGTCAAGTTTTCAAGTCAGTTAGACAACGATCCCTTTTATGGCATGCAATACGGCACTGATGAAAAAGGGGTAAAGTTTGAGAAAAATAAACCTGTAAAAGTATTTGCAGTGACTATTATGCCAACCCTCACCACAACAAAGGCTGCCAAGATAGATGCATGTTTAAATTCACATATGAGCGAAGTCAACATTCCATCGGGTGTTACACCCTCTAAAGCTAAGGATGTGGATGGAGTCAGAGTGGATGATAGCGCGACAGAGTGCCTGGCAAAATTAAATGTACCGTTTACCACGCAGGTGACTGAATACATGATTGCACAAGACTTTATATGAAATGGGGAATAACAAGATGAAAAATATTCAAAATAGCGAAAAAATATCCTGTCGTCATAAATTGTTTGCAGCCAGTATTGCAGCATTTTGTACCAGTATGATAGCGACCAGTGTAACTCAAGCCAGTGATATTGATATTTATCAGGAAGCAAAATCGGGGCAAATCACCCTGATGTTTATGCTAGATATTTCGGGGAGTATGGGAGCTCCCCAATTAACGGGTGATATTGATGCTTGTGATATTCCTTCAATGACCAGTGTTTCTAGCAATAGTAGTGTGAGTTCCAACAATGGTAGTCCGACCTATACACGCTACTATTGTACGGCGAAAAGTGACGTTTATTTTTATAAAAGCATAGGTTCAGGGAGTAGTCTACAATATTTTAAATGTGGTACTAATGGTGCTCTTTCAAACAGCAGTTGTACAACTGCAATAGCAAATTTACCTGCTGATGCAGGTGAAATGACGACCTCTACTAGTGGAAATATTGTTTATTACTATAAAAAAAATAAGACGGATAAATATTACGACCGTATTACCCGTTTAAAAGACGGAGTATTTGATCTCTTGTATGGAAATATATCGAAAGGTATTGTCAAATTAGATGATTCTAAAGTGATTGGGCTATCGACCTATTCACGTCCGACAGGTTTTAATGCCTCTGGTCAGCCAACAACGGCGGATAATACGCGTGGGCAAGTAAGGATTCCTGCGCGGCCGCTGGGCGAAAAAGTGAATGGCATAACCCAGCGTCAAATTTTGTTGAATGAGATTGCTACATTAGGCGCAAGGGGGGGGACACCCACTGCAAATGCGTATGCTGAAACAGCAGCTTATTTGTTTGGTACCAGAACGGGTAGCTCGGTGAAAGGAATTATTGGATATACAACAACATCCAATACAAATAAATTTTATCCCTGTATTGATATGGCTGCAACAGGAGAGTGCAATAGTTATTCTAGTAATTCTACAAGTCTACCAAGTTATGATTCTCGAGTATCATCTAATGGGTATTATTATTATTATAACAATAATATTGCTGATTCAGAGGGAGGAGATAGCGGGTTTCCTTACTCCTATATCGAAACAAAAAATGAGACAAAAAATTTATATAGCTCTCCTGCATCGTTAACTCAAGATAATGATATTAAAAAATGTAGTGGGCAAGGTATATATGTTTTGACAGACGGTGAGCCAAGTAATAATACTAGTGCTGGGTCTCTGATGAAAAGTGCCCTAGGCTCAAAAAGTTCTACCTTTGCTAGTTGTACAAGTTCAGCTACAAGTTGGGATTGTATGCATAAGTTTGTAGCCAATTTGCTTGATTCAACAAAAAACCCATTAGGGTTGAAAATTAAAACCGCAGTGGTGGGCTTTGGTTCAGATTTTAACGAAGTAACTTCTTTTGATAAAGGAAAAACCCAAGCAGAGAATATTGCAGCATTAGGAACGATTAATTGGAGTGAAGGCAAAGATAATATTAAAAAAGCTGCATATTGGGGAATTATTGGTGAAGGTGGCTGGTACTCAGGTAACAGTTCAGAAGATATTGTAAATAGTGTCAATTCATTTTTAGGTGATTTGGGAAGCGAGATTCCCTCTGTCACCACAGGCTCACCGACTATTCCAAAAGATGCATTAAACCCTGCAGTACTGCAGGATGATGCTTATTATCAACAGTTTCAGCCAACCCCTGATAAGAACTATAGCCTGTGGGTGGGTAATCTGAAAAAATATCTGGTTGGCACATCAGGTAAATTACAAGGTAGAAGCAATAAAGATGTTAATGATAGTCGTGGCCGCTTAATTACACCAACTTATGACGCTAATGGGAAATTAACTTCTGCAGTGTATGATTTTTGGTCATATGGGGTAGATAGCAATACGGCCATCGCTGATGCAGATGAAAATACCATCGGTAGTAGAAAATTTGCTGCTAAAGGTGGTGCTTGGTCACAGCTTAAATTGCGTGCAGCCAATGGAACTGTACAGCGTAAGTTGCTCACCAATCGCGTGGGTACGGGAACTGGTACAGCAGCAACATTTACAAGCAGTAATACTGCATTGCGCACAGTTAACCTCAATTATCTTACAGATACCACCTATAAAGATGATCCAAGTCGGGGTTATTTGATGAGTCTGTTAGGTTATAACGTCGATGCGGCTAATCCAGGCAGTATTACAACCACTTCATTAGCAGCAAGTGCAGAATTACGTCAAATGGGTGCAGTCATGCATTCCTTGCCTGTATTGGTCACCAATAAAGGTAAAGTAACTTATGATGCAACGACTAAAAAAATTGGTTCAACAGGTCGTGAAGATTATGTGCTTTTTGGTACGACACAAGGACTTTTGCATGTTGTTGATGCCCTAACAGGGCAAGAAAAATTTGCTTTTGTACCCAATGAAATGGTGGATAAGCAAAAAGAAGGCTTTAGTAACTATACTTCTACAAGTGGCGGCATAAGTAACCTTTATTACGGGGTCGATGGTCCATGGACTGTACATACCGAATATGTGATTGATGGTTCGGGTAATCTTACCGTTGGTACAGGTAAGGGCATTAATCAAAAAGGTAAACAATTAGCTTTCGGCGGCTTACGTATGGGAGGACGTAGCTATTATTCTCTGGATTTACAAAATATTGACTCTCCTAAGTTGAATTTCCATATTAATCCAGATGCTGCGAGTGCAAATACGCCACTAAGTTATATGGGAGAAAGTTGGTCTAAACCTACAGTGGCTTATGTGAATTGGGGGGGAGTACGTAAACTGGTGATGTTTGTCGGTGGTGGCTATGACCGTACTGGAGGAACAGACGGAAAAGGCTATGAAAATGATAGCTATGATCAAATTAATAAAAAAGGCGCGGGCGTGTATATGTTTAGTGCTGAAGGTTCTGATGCAGGTAGCTTACTTTGGTGGGCGAGTGCCAATGCAACTACCAGTGCAGCAACAGCAACCAGCGCACCGGTTGGCCGAAATGATGCTAACTTAAAGTATAGCGTAGTGAGTGAAATCCGTGCAGTAGACCGGGATAGTGATGATTTGGTTGATCATCTGTACTTTGGAGACTTGAGTGGACAACTTTTCCGTATAGATTTAGATAATAAAGCTTCTGCTTTAGGAGCATTTGCCAAAGCGCCTGTTAGATTATTCAATCTGCACAAGAACGATGGTAAAAGTGCCCGGTTTTACGATATGCCAAGCTTTTCAATTTATAATGAAAAAGGTTCAATATTTGCCGTTTTATCGGTAGGTAGCGGCAACCGTAGTCAGCCTTTGCAAAACTATACTGTGGGCACTGCTGGAGTCGAATACGATGCAATTTATAATATTTATGATAAAGATGTGGCACGTAAAGACTTATTGTCTGCAACTAGTTGGAATACCAAGGACATTACTGCTTTGGGATTAATAACTGAAGAAAACCGTTATAGTAATTCAACAATTATCGCACCTTATTCAACCAATGGTTGGTACTATAAATTTGATAATTGTGTTGCGGGTAGTGACGGTACAAAGACAGACTGTGATAAATATAAGTTACAAAGTGAGAAAGTCTTCGGTACACCACTTGCGATGAACTATCGTTTATATGTTTCGACATTTGACAGTAGTAAACCAGGTATATCAGGCGATTGTGGTGCAGGGGTAAAAGGTGAAAGTTTCTTGACGACGTTCTGTTTACCTTTTGGACAATGTAAAGCTAAAGATCCTGTAAGTGGAGGAGGCCGGGGTACCCCTATTGGCATCGGTATTCAAAATATCACTACAGGCAATGATAAACCTGCTGAGTGTACGGGAAGTAATTGTGGTGGCGGCACTGGGGGCGGTGGTGGTCAAGATGATAATAAAAAAGTTACGAGTAGTTCAAACTATTGTGCCAATACAGGTGGACGGATTATTGTCACTACAACAGGTAGTGGGGGGACTGGAGAAGCAACCCAAATGTGCCTGATTCCTCAACGCTGGTATGAAAAAAATATTCTAATCAAATAAGAGTGGGTGATACATGAAAATTGGTTTATCTACCCAGAAAGCTTTTACTTTGATTGAGTTAATGGTGGTGGTGGTGATTGTGGCTATTTTTGCCGCTATCGCCATTCCAAGCTATCAGCAATATGTACGAAGGGCGAATGCTGCACAAGCACAGCAGGAAATTCAGCGTATTGCCAGTGAACTTGAACGCTGGAAATCGCGCAACTTTAATTATTTGGGTTTTTCGACGATCCCTGATCCATTAATACTGCCGGTTAATGCTACCGGCAGCTCCATTAGATACCGGATTACTGTAAGAGATGGGGAAAATACGTCTAAACCGCTAACAGATAATTCAGTGATTGGTCGTAATTGGGCTATACGCGCCGAATCTCAAGACCCTAAAAATTATAGTTTTTTAATCAATAGCTTAGGTTTGAGATGTAAAAACAAAACAGCTGTAAATGTTACATATATAGGGTGTGGTGAAAATGCGGGAGAAGAACAATGGTAGAACAATACTTATCCGGCCTAGTTTCCTTGCGCTGCGTAGCAAAGAAATTCTGGCCGTTTATTTTAGGGTGCTCGAGCAATAGTTCCGCATACCATTTGGTACAGCAGGCTCAGCCGTGCGTCCAGTCAAAGAAAGATGCAGGGAAGTGTAAGAGTGGTGCTAACTATTCTTCAGGCTTTACTCTCATTGAATTGATGATTGTAGTGGCTATTATTGGTGTTTTGGCGGCAATTGCTTATCCCTCTTATCAAGAGTCAGTACGTAAAGCAAAGCGTATAGATGCTCAGGCGGTAATGACTGATACAGCAAGCAAGTTACAGCGCTATAGAATTGCCAATTTTACTTTCTTAAAAGCTGGACCTACTGCTGGAAGTACAGTGCCTATTACCTTGACAGATATAGGGGTTTCGGCTGTTATTCCGACTTCAGGTCAGGGCCTGTATGATCTAACTTTAACCAATGTGAATGCCGGAACATGGACTCTCATAGCAACACCAAAATCCGGTTCGGCACAATTGGGAGATGGTCATATTGTTCTCAATCATCGTGGAGAGCGCTGTTGGACTAAAGGTAGTGATAAAAATGGTGGTATAGCTTGTGTTCCTTCCGCCACTTCTAACTGGGACGGTCGCTAAAATATAAATTCAAACTGTGGACAACTTAAAATTTGATCTTTCTTTCGAAGTAAATATAACGTAAAATATTGCCCTCTATGAAAGGGGTTTGAAATGCTGCCGATGGTCGGCACAGGGATAATCCGTAAAAACTATAAGGTTGTATCATGGTCGTAATTCGTCTAGCACGCGGTGGTGCTAAAAAACGTCCGTTCTATCAAGTTATTGTAACTGATAGCCGCAATGCGCGTGACGGTCGTTTCATCGAACGTATTGGTTTCTTTAACCCTACAGCTCAAGGTCAAGCAGAAAAACTTCGTTTAGATGCTGATCGTTTTGCTCATTGGGTTGCTCAAGGCGCTCAACCGTCTGAACGTGTTGCTTCTTTAGCTGCTCAAGCTAAGAAAGCTGCTGCAGCTACTGCATAATTTATTGCGAATTAAGTAGTAGGTAACCCATGACACCAACACAGAATGTTCCCGAAGATCGTATTCAGATTGGACAGCTACGTTCAGCATATGGATTAAATGGGTGGCTCTGGGTCTATTCCAATACAGAACCCATGAGCAACATCTTTGACTATCTTCCTTGGTACATTGAGACCAAAGAAGGTTGGCAAACAATAGATGTAAAACGCTGGAAACCGCATGGTAAAGGCTTGGTTGTCAGCTTAAAAGGTGTGAGCGATCGCACGGCAGCGGACAGCCTGGTTGGCACAAATGTCTGGATTTCAAAATCGCAACTTCCGAAAGCAGGAATGGATGAGTTTTACTGGACAGATTTGAAAGGCTTAACAGTGTTAGGTTTGGACGATGCTGAACAAGAAGTAAATCTCGGTAAAATCCATGAGTTGTTTGAGACCGGTGCCAATGATGTGATGGTGGTTCACGCAACACCAGACAGCGTTGATAGCGAGGAGCGTATGATTCCATGGCATAAAGATGTGGTGCAGCGCGTTGATCTTGAAGCTGGTCGTATCTACGTTAATTGGGGCGTAGATTACTAAATATTTAAAAGTTTGTCCTTTAAGGATGAACGCAGCAGGAAAATAGAGGAGTCTGCGATGTTTTTTGCAGTCATTACGCTTTTTCCTGAAATGTTTGAAGCGATTACGGCCTACGGTATTAGCGGGCGTGCAGCAAAACGTGAAATTGTACAAGTGACTTGTATTAATCCACGCGATTTTGCAACGGGCAACTATAAACGGGTGGATGAACGTCCATTTGGCGGTGGTCCGGGTATGGTGATGATGGCTGAGCCTTTGTCTCAGGCAATTCAGCATGCCAAAGAGCTTGCGGCGCAAGCAGGATGTGTTCAAGTTCCTGTGGTGTATATGTCGCCACAAGGCAAAACTTTAAACGAACCTGCGGTACAGCAATTTGTCGAATATGATGGGCTGATTGTACTCTGCGGACGTTATGAAGGTGTCGATGAACGTTTGATCCAGCACTATGTTGATCAGGAATGGTCGATTGGCGATTACGTTTTATCTGGCGGTGAACTACCTGCGATGGTTTTATTGGACAGTATTATTCGGAGACTTCCGGGTGCCATGTCTGATGAGCAATCACACGTTCAAGATTCTTTTGTGGATGGTCTTTTAGACTGCCCACAATATACCAAGCCAGACCAGTTTGAAGGTTTGGATGTGCCTGAGGTGTTAAAGTCTGGGCATCATGCAAATATTGAAAAATGGCGGTTTTTGCAGCGCTATCAACGAACCCTCGATCGCAGGCCTGAGCTTGTTGAGAAAGTTGAGTTGACCAAGCAGCAAAAAAAATGGCTAAAAGATTCGAATACTTAAAGTCGACTTTAAGTATTTTTAAACAGGCTCTTTATCGACCGAAGTGAAGACTGAGGTGGTAAAGGGAAAGATAAACGGGTCGATATGCGCTTTAGCCTCTGTCCCCAGCGGTAACAGACCTCTTCTGTCCCGCACATTGGAGATTCCCACATGAGTGGTAAACATCCTTTAGTTCAAGTTATTGAAAATGCTCAATTAAAAACTGATATCCCTGCTTTTGCACCAGGTGATACAGTGATTGTATCTGTAAAAGTAAAAGAGGGCGATCGCGAACGTCTTCAGGCTTTTGAAGGCGTTGTAATTGCAATCAAAAACCGTGGTTTGAACTCTGCGTTCACAGTACGTAAAATTTCTAGCGGTGTTGGTGTTGAGCGTGTATTCCAAACTCACTCTCCAATCGTTGCTAAAATCGAAGTTAAACGTCGTGGTGACGTTCGTCGTGCTAAACT
>Ga0308157_10000713_pt1 | contig 93001 bp, 116 predicted proteins | sample PhyBR1_FD_201035 | JGI IMG/M metagenome (GOLD analysis project Ga0308157, IMG submission 201035) | Phyllosphere microbial communities from UC Gill Tract Community Farm, Albany, California, United States - DLSLB.R1 | ecosystem: Host-associated > Plants > Phyllosphere > Unclassified | place...
CGGCCAGGTCGTCGGGCAAGAGAAAGTTTGTGTTTCGCATTATTTTTCCTCGTTGGCCAGGCACAGCACCCGACCCTCTCATTGACGACGCCAGCTCGTGGCTGGCATCGGTACTGCTGGGTTTTCCTTGAGATTAGCCATCTGCGTCACGCAACATCGTCAGATGAGGCTTGTACGCGGCACCTGACACGGGCGGTAACGTCCGACCGTCCTTCATACGCTGCGCCCACTCGTTATAGAAATGCGCGGGCTCATCTAGACTCGGGTCGTAGCTGTCAGCGACCCAAGGCGCCCAAAGGGGATCACGCGCTTCCATCTGGTCAAGCGAATTCTGCGGAAGATGCGTGACAAGCCAAATCTTCAGCGCCTCAAACGCCACCTTGACGTCTGGCTGTGCAGTAAGAATGCCATGGCACAGCCCCAACAGTTGCTCACTTGGGGACGGATCATGAAGATCGAACTGCGAACGGGTCTGTTTATCCATGGGTTTTCCGCTGGTTTAGAGCGCCCGACCACCGGAGCCAGTTTTAGGGCCGCCAGGAATGCCGCGAATCGAGTTAGCACCGTTGGGGCTTCCTTGAAGCCCTTTCGGCTTGGAGAAGAACGCCAGCGGGTTGATTGCGTCGATCAGCGGCCGCACGACGCGATAGGCGACCAGGGCGGCGAGGAAGGCGACGAAGATTTCGGTGTTCATAGTGGACTCTTTAAGTTTGATGGGCGGGCACCGCGCCTACCCCCTCACTGCACCAGGCCCGTCATGCGGGCCGTGGATGCTGCTGTGCGCGTTTTCCTTTGTCGTTACCAATCGCCGCCGCTGGCACCGGTAATATTCGATTCAGCTATGACGGCATCACGGTTAGGCATGCCGCTGTCATCGTGTGGCACGTCAGTCATGAGATTCATGGTGTCGTTCGCCAAGTACAGCCGGAATCCGGTCTTGCCCAACTCATTTAAGGCTTTGCATGCACGTTTGAACTTGGCAACTTCTTGCGGTGTTGGCTGTCTCATGCCGTTTTCCGGTGGTTACGCGGTCGGCGCCGCGTGCTGTTGCTGGAGTGCTGCTTGTGCGGCCTGCCAGAACACCCAGCCGGCGTTTGCGGCCGACGTGCGGTAGCTGCCGTCTGCCAGGGGCTTCTCTACCTCGCTCGGAGGGACAGGGCTTGCACCGCTGCGCACGAAAGCCTCGTAGGCTTGACGCTGGAGATTCATGATCGTTTTCCGGGTTATCTGGACTTATCCGAGCTGCCCTTTGCTACACACTCGGCTGACAAGGCATAGATGCCTTGATTTCGGTTGCTGCGATTTGGATGAGAAGCCATTACACCGGCCTTCCATTTCTCTGCGGCCTTGGTGCATGCAGCTTCGCTTTGGAATTCGATCGTCTGCATGGTCGGCGCTGCATCGGCGATGAAGCTGTCGTTTCGCCACAGGATAATTGTCAGAATCAGGTAATACATTCAAATGCTCCTACGGCTGCCGGCCGGCTCGGGGTACCTCACGGCACCAGGTTATTTTCCTCGCTGGCCAGGCACCGTGCCCGACCCTCTCAATGCCGCTGCCCCGTCGATGCGGGGCGCCGGTACTGCTGTGTTTTTGGCTACGGAATGAAGTTAGGTTGATGTACCGGATCTTCCGGGTGGCCACCACAAACGCTACACCAAAACACACCTTCTGCCGGTCGCTCCATCGGGACTACCTGGTGCCCAATCATCACCCGATCTTCGTTGTAATGAAGCGGATTTAAAGGCTGGGGCGGTGTCACGATCGCTCGCTTCTTCATGGCAGGTTTTCCGAGGTCAGCCAGCCGAAGCCAGCGGTTCAACAAATTCGATATCGCCGGCAGCGATGCGGCTGATGATCGGCTTCATGGTGCAGCAGCTGCAGGCTTCAAAAAGCAGTGTAGAGCCGCGCGGCGATTGCCCGGTTATGGTCGCGATCGCTCCTTTTGGGATGCGCACGTAGCCGTTGGCCATCTCACGCGTCGTGCGAACCATGCGGCCACAATAGTCGCGCTTCAACTTCGGGTGCGGTACAACCTGCATAGCTACTCGTCCTTTTCCTTTACTTGATAGGCGTTGCCGTAATGCCAGTGTGGTTGGCCTGCTCGCCCTCACTGTCACGCGTCCACGCTTCGATATCGCAACCACACTCATTCGCCAGATCCTGTGCTTCGCGAGCGATCGCTTCTAGATTGAACTCCACGTTCGTGGACGCCACACTAGAAGTATCGATCAGGTTGATGCCGTTGTAGAAGCCAATGGTGGACATGCTGGTTTTCCGTGGGTCAGAGGGTTTAGTTCCAGCGCCTACTTGCGAACACGACAACAGCCGCAGTAATGCCCGCCGCAGCACCGCTCGCAACGGCGGGAGGAAGACCCAGCATATCGAGGGCTACCCCACCAGTAATTGCGCCGCAGATCAACGCTGCAGCAAGATGTTTGAACTTCATCGCTCTCTCCTGGCCGGCACCATGCAGACCTTCTCAGTGCTGCTGCCGCGTCGAGCGCGGCATTGGTACTGCTAGGCGTTTTCCGTGGGTTAGGCGCAAGGGATTTCGGGGCAGTCATCGACCACTGTCACGCGCATGGTCGGCTGGCCAGCGATTTTGGTGTAGCCGTTCGTCACGGCCAACTTGTCCGCATGTGCCTCGATCCCTGCTTGGTTCGGGTTAGTGACTACGGCCGCGTGGCCGGTCGTCCAGGCGTCCTGCAGGCCAGCGCTTTTGTTGTCCTTCGCTTTGGTCATAGTGTTCTCGCTATCCGCTGGATCAGCACCGCGCCGACCCTTCTAATGCCACAGCCGCGTCGAGCGCGGCGTGGGTACTGCAGCGTGTTGTCCGAGGTCAGGCAGCAACCGTCACGCTGATTCGGCTATTCGCACTTTTCATAATTGCGTCGGCTTCTTCTTTCGAGCGTGCGCGTGCAAGTGCTTCGGGATCGGCCTCATTCATGACCGACACGGAAACGCCAAACTTCCGGCCTTGGTCACGGTAGAAGTTCAGAACTTCGTTCTCGCGCTCAGTCAGCATGGCAAAGATCTTACCGTCCAATGCCTTCACATCATCAATGGCAGGAGTGTTCATTTGGTTCTCCAAAAATCGTTTATACAGTTTCCCGGTGGATTACTTCGCGATTGCCAAGGCGGTTGCACCAGCGGCGTCCAGGTCGACCACGGAAGGGACGAAGAGGCTCGACGTCGACAGCTCGCTGTCGAACTCTTTACGCACGGCCACCAGCCACTGCATCGAGTCCGCAATGCGCTGAAGGCGAGTCGCTTCCCCGACTTCCTCGATGTCGTCGCCAGCCAGATGTTCGATGTGATCGGCGCAGCGCGTGCAGCGCTCGGCTGCGGCTGACACATGCTCCATCGCCAATGCGCCGCGGTAGATCAGCGAATTCAGCGCCTCGCACACGTGCGCCAGGTGACGGATCGCCTGCATGGTAATTTTTCGTTCGTTCATGGTTTTCCTTTAGATCGGCAATGCGTCTACGACGCTTTTGATTGCAGCCCGGTACTCCGTGGCTTCGTCCAGCGCTCGAACTTCGCTGCGGGCCGGGCCACGACCTGTCCTCGTAGTTGCGACACGCGACGCCTCCAAGAACGAGTGCAGCGCCTTCTGCCGCGCGTACGCATCGATGAGGTCGAGCAGTTGCTGTTTAGTGATTTCGGCCATGGCGCGTTTTCCGATCCACCTAGCCAAGCACGAGCACGGCCACCACGGCGACCGCTGCCGCGATACCGTACGCACGCCTTGAAAAGCCGAATAGCGTTGGCTCAGCGTAGAGGGGCTTCGATTTCTTCAACAGTTCACGGTACTGGTCGTAGTTCATGATTTTTCCTCGTTGGCCAGGCACAGCACCCGACCCTCTCATTGACGACGCCAGCTCGTGGCTGGCATCGTCAATGAGAGGGTCGTGAGTCGGATTAAGCGCTGGTGGTGAAGGTCCAAGTTTTCACTATTGCCGTACCGTTGTTGGTTCCTTCAAAGCGAACGGTGTAGCTCGTATTGGGCTTGAACGGAGCCTTGCCAATGATCGCGGCCGTGTTTGCCTGAATCATTTTGTTCGGGTCGGTTTCCTTCGTCATCAAGCGTACGTCCAGCGGCGTTGCTTGGCCAGCTTCGGTCACAGTGAAAGAAGTCACTGCCAGCGTGCTACGCGATTCGACCGCGACGGTGATCGGGAAGGACGTCTTCGTACCAAATTCAGCGTAGGTAATTTCTGGGAACGGGTTTGGCGTCTCGATGTAAGCCACGAGCGGAACATTGGTCTGTTTGTCGGCTGGATAGGAGCCAAAATAGTCCGTAGCGTTCTTTTGCTGGGTCGAGTTGTAGCCGAAGGTGACAACCATCGTCTGGAACTGGTCAGTGCCAACGGCAATGCCAACGTCGCGCGGGAATTGCATCATGAGGCCGATCCGGTGGTAGACCGTGGCAATCAAGTCAGTCAATGCGACCTTGGCGCCCTCCCCTTTACCATATGCGCCCGTCTCGCCCACGTACACGCCGCCGTACTGTGTGAAGTTCGCGCGGTCTAGCTCGGTAATGCCAGTGTAATTCACGCGGGCTGGGTCTTCCAGGTGGAAGAACGGGCGACCGCTTTTCGGATCGACGGCTGAAAAGTTCACATCGGTATTCGTCATCAGGTACTTAAGGTGATTTTCGTTCGCTGCGTCGAGCTTGGTGTTCTGCGCCACCAGACCGAGGCCGAGCTTGGCACGGAAGTCATTCAGGGTGTCGAAAAACTCACGCTGTTGCGAGCCAGCAGCGTAGGTCGGGACTGCCACGGTCGTCTGCAGGTCGGACGTCGAAACAGGAGTCGGGACCGGAGTTGGTGCCGGCGTCGGCGTAGGCGTGACGACAGGGGGCGTGGTTGGAGACGTGCCAGCCGGCGCAGCGCCGTTCGATGCCGGGCTGGAATCGCCGCCGCCACCGCCGCAAGCGGCCAAGAGGATTGAGCAAGCGATGGTGACGAGGGACAGTTTTGCTTTCATGGTCAAACCCTTTGTAAGTTAGATGTTGCTGCACAGAATTATACAGCTCATGTGAACGATTATAGGTGCGTTAAACGCACCTGTCAACGTTTTTTCGATCGATGTTGTTTTCATCGAGCAAGGGAGGTCTATGTAATGAACTGGGCGCGATCTTGATACATACGGGGATTCGCTGAATCGGCTCTAGTCTTTAGGTCTCTAATGAATTAATCGGCCAGCGTGAGGAACTTTTGTTTAAGCGCCCTCGCTGGCTTTCATACAAGTTTTTATCGAGAGAGAGCAAATGACCTGTCATGCTGTTTGTTGTCTCGGGATTCAACCATCATTTTCCCATCCCGATATTGAACCTTCATACTCAGACCCTGTTGTAGTTCGATACTAGAGCCGACTGCTGTCTTACTATGGATAACACAGGTGTCGCGACCTAAATCTTGCACAAAGTGCTTTTTGGTCTCAAGTAGAATTACACCAGCATAGCGCCCGGAATCGTCATTCAGCTCACGCTTCTCGACGTTCTGCGTGGTTATAAAGTTGTTCGCGGCAGATAGGGAAGCAACAGTTTCTTTCAACTGCGTGGCTGAGTGTGTCAGATTGCTACCAATAGCTTTGTCTTGCAAAGCCTCACTAATAGCCATACGTACATCAGCAGGATACACATATCCCCAATCACTCATCGAATCTAATAGAGCCGAAGCTGATTTTTCATTCGTAGAATCAAGCACCTTATCCCATAAGTCCGGTATATCGTTCAACGGCACTGTAATTCTTTCGGGTCGTATTTCGATAATGGCGCCGCCTGCGATGTCTATCATGTAATCAGATGCCGCTTCTAACCTTGCGCCACGAATCGATTCCGCTGCTTTTTCTAGCTTATGATTGCTATTTTCGGGGGATAACCACGACAGCGGGGTCCCCTTGTTTAACGCTTCGACTTTCGCGAATATCGTTTCAACAGCACCGCATTTCTCCCCCCTCCTTGCAGCCGGTGGCATCAATCCGAAGTTTCTGGGTGAAGCGCGTGAATGACTATCGAGTTCGGAAATTTTGTTAAGTATCTGCTCCCATTGCTCATCCTGTGGAATAGGAAAAACCTGATATCCTCCTGCTGGGGTATGCCTTGCAATAAATCTTTGTTCCACTGCTGCCGTCTGTGACGTCAATGGCGTTTCATATACAGCGTCAATTGTTTCATTAATACTTAGTTTCCCGCTTTGTATTTCGGAAACTATCTCTTGAAGGCACTTAACGTTATTCAATGCATTCACGCGTTGATTAGCACTACCATCATCGTGCGCCAGCCATTCCATTGAAAAATCACCTCCGAACGGACGGGTGTTGCCCATACTGTTACTGAACTTTGTCAGGAAGCTAATTCCGCTTGGCAGAGTTCCTTGCCCATACCCCAACCCATGCTCACCAGTGGTTGGGGGGAACGCTACCAGGCTGCCGTGGGACCAATCTGCGCCGACCCCAGCGAAAGGGTCTGCGGCGCCGTGCGTTCTCCAGAGCGAAACATCATCGCCGGCCTCTAGTTTTTCAATCATTAACTGTGTAGCCGAAGAATCGTCCCTCCATGGAATTTCCGCTTGCTGCCAAGGCAGCGCCTGCAAAATTTCGCTGAGTACAATCCTCGCGTCATGGTGTGTTGTGGAAGCCATAAAGGCCTCGAACCATGAATGTTTTTCGATTGCGGTCATAATAATGTAACTTAAAAATATTAGTCGGGTGCGTTTTTCGTACGCGTTTTTGTTCCATAGTTGACCTGGACACCTCCTACTCACTACTAAATTTCCAACGTTGGAAATATCACTAGACACACCATCCAACGCGCCCGTGAAAGTGCAATGTTATTTCTTTATAGTACTGTAGACGATTTCGGTGCTTAATCTTGGACCTCTCTATGAAGGTGTCAGATTGTGCGTGACCTTAGATCCCAGTAATGCGAAGACATGCGGCGCTAATTCGGCCGTTTTTCATTTCGCCGCGCGCATTCTTGCCGTATTGACAGCTGTACGCGAACGAGACGTATCGGTTCATCGGTCTGCGATGCACGACCTCAACTGCGGCGCCGGGTGCAAGCGATTCAATCCTTCGTTGAAGCCAGCGCAGCCAAACCTTCTCCTTCTCGGCTAGGCCGAAGAGGGGCGAATACAGATCGATTTGATGAACACCTATCTCACGGGCTAGAGCGATCGCGCTATATGCTCCCTTGCTGAGATCGATACTGGACATGTCTCCTTCTAAGTGCGCACTCAAGATGCTACCCGGCTTTAGGTTAAATAATATTCCGGGATTGTCGGCATCGGGAGCTACGAACCAAAACAGAGTCAACCATAGGAAGAATGGAATGGCGACTGCACCTAAGATGAGTTGCACATTGGTGTTTGTTATATACGACTCTACGCAAGAGCTAACTATCAAAGTTAGAATCGGCAAAGATATAAGCCAAGCTACTGGTCCTATTTTGGCGACTAAGCGGAATGCTTTCCGATGATACGGCAGCGATATAATGTATGCAGATAATCTGCGGTAGGGCCGCATGAATAGGTTCATTGGCTTGCAGAAGATACAGAGCATGGTTTCCTTCGGGCCTTTTCATAACGAGGGCAGCAGGTAATAATACTGTAAGGAGCATTACAGGTTTGCTCGGAAAACGCTCCCCACGCTTTTTTTCGATATGTGCAGCGGATTTTTTTGCAAATCGCTCCGAACGCTGTTCTGTTGACGGCGCAACTACGACACTCGCTTATTTATTGGCTTGGAGTCATGCAAAGGTTCTTTGCAGGTATGGTTGGCAGCAATGCCCGACTGCCAGTTAACGCGCGAGATCGCGGCTGGAAGATTGATTGCGGATCTGGACTTCGCCACGCCCGCCTCGATATTCGACAGAAAAATGTTCACCGATGATGGGAATCTTATCGAGCAGGCGCTTATCATGAATAGAGACCTCATTGCGGCCCCTGTCTTGCACAATGTGGGCGCTTGTAATTGCTACTGCTGTCCCGCTCGCGCGTGCAGAGTTAGTATTTACTGGCCTGATTAACTTCCCGTCGACCAGGCGTTCTGCCTGAGCAAACGAATGTTGCGCTCGCTGGTCATGCGACAACTTCACAGCCTGTTCCAGCTCTGTTACTTGCTGGATCGCCTCGCTAGGCAGTTCTAAGGCGGTATTTTCCAGCATTTCTTTTGAGCTATTGAAAATTGCGGTAAAGCGCATTGTCTTTTCGACGTAATCGATCGCCAGGCCGCCGCTTTCGGCGTCAAGGTATGGAACACCCAGCGCTTTTCGCTCAGGCCGTTGAACAACCGGCTTTGGGGTCGCTTCGCGTGCTTCCATTGCTGCGATTACAAACCCTCTGCCCATGTCGTGCTCGACTGCAAACTCGTGGACCATCGCCATGTTGGGGAACATCACCATATGCTCGATTCTGCCGTCGGCACCGATCAGGCCGACAGCCAGGTCTCCGGTGTCAAGTTCGACGAATGGTTGGCCGACTCGCAGCTCGGCAATACGCTCGATTACCTGACCCTGGCCACGGTAGTACGCCACCGTGACATCATCGCCCACAGCCGGGATCGAATCCAGACGACGGTTCTCGTGCGCTACGATAACGCCGTCGCCCAGGTTCTGAATCGAGAAGGCATCGTTCTGTGAGACGATTGTGCCGTGTGAAATACCACCAGCTGCGCGCTCAGTCGTAGGCTGGCCTAGGACCGATTCAGCATCGTGAAGAGCAGGCTTGAGCAGTGCGCCGAACGCACGCTGACTTGCGATCTCCTGAGCAATCAGCGGATGCGTAAAACCATTGGAGACGGCTTCATACTCGGTCTGGATTTCAAGTGGAATCGTCTGGACGAATGAGGCGTCGAGGATCGTCGTCAGGTAGGTGTGGCGTAGTGCGAGCAGCTCCGCAACCTTCACGTTGTCGCGGAAGGAGTGCGGGTCCAGGCCGAGGTTCTGTGTGAGTGCATGGATCGCCACGTCGCGGAACTCGTGATCGCGCGAACCTTCCGGGATTTCTCCGGCCTGCGCGCCGTTCATGTTGACTGAGTAGGTGACGTTCTCGGTAGCTCGGCCAAGCTGAGGCCAGCGATTCATGCCGCCAGATGGGCGAATTGCTTCGGCAAATTCCGAGAAGGTTTGTTCGTGTAGTGGTTTCATGATTAGCGTGTGGAAGAACGCCTAAGTCGTAGCGAGCGAGAAGGCGCGGGTCATGGCGTCCAGAGCTGTTCGAGCTTTGCGTTTGTAAGATGACCCAACAAGGCTGATCGCGTTTACAACGATCTGATGGTCAAGACCGGGGATCACCGAGAGCTGCCGCACTCCTTCATCGATATTCGGGAAGTAAGCTGGCTCGCCATCTTCCATGACGACAGAGAAGCGCTGGTCCTTGTAGGTAACGAACAGACGGCATCCGAAGTTAGGGATGACGCTGAGGGTGGCTTGAAACACTGTCAAGCTATGTCCGCTGACGAGAGTCCCCAGCTCGTCAAACTTGATTGTTCTGTTCATAAATCCTCCAATATACAAAACTTAGTCATTTATTTATATGATAGTCGATTGTTGCAGCTTTGTGTCGTTTAGGAAGTCTACAATTTCATAACAATTCCAACGTCAGAAATCATCTTAACGTTGGACCAGTGCTACTGCTTACTCTCCGAAGCGCTTGAACATGATGCCGAGGCGAATTTCATTGACTACCTGTGCCTTATTTTCCGCGCTTTCACTAAAGTCGACCAAGAGCTGTTCTACTGGCAGGCCATTGGCCATGGCCTGCATCCAGTACGCGGCGCCAGTGGCGTCTGGCTCGCGATGCAGCACGTTCAGATACATCGCGCGTACAATCTGCGCATGGGTTGGCGATGCACCGTAGAGGCTGGCGAACTCGGGCGAGCGGGAGAACTCACGCGCGACATCCTTGATGCTCTGACCGCGATCCATCGCGAAGATCCAGTAGCCCAGACCACTTGCATCAGGTTTGCGATTGAAAGCAGCGCGGTACAGCCGGTATCCCTTGCCGGCAGTGCCCTCGACGTCGAAACCCAAGGACACATCAGCAAAATCGACACGGACCGGATTGCGGATGGTCTGAGTGCCTTCACGGCCAGTGTTGTCCATCAAGGTCAGCACTGAGTCGTGCATGGTCAGGGTGTAGGAAGCATGCGTACCCTTGAGAAGCGCTCCGGTGTCGAAAACGATAACGTCATAGGTAAAGGAACGGGCTTGCTGATTGATGACGACGTTGGAAACCGTTACTTGGTACTTGATATCTGCGATCGGCGTCGCGTGATGACCATTTGGCTCAATGCCAGGCACTTGCCACACTACGGTGTTTTCGCCAGTGCCATCGACGACAGTTTCCATGCGAATGTCGAGCGGTGCACCGTCACGAGTGACAGTGACGCGTGCCTGCGAGAAGTCGGCAGCAGGATACGAGAAAGACCAGCGTGCGAAGACAGTTTGGGAAGGTACGAACCCGCGAGTAGGCCAGGCTACAAAGCCGTTCCTTACCTGCGGCCGGGTGCCATAGTAATCGACGTCCGTTACCCATAATGCGTTGCCTCCCCACAGGCTTTGACCGTTGACCACGCTGGCAGGCACATCTCCGGTGCCGAAAGTCTTCGTGCCGGGGAACAGGAGCCAGCGACGGTGGCCGACACGCCCGTTGTTATCCCCGAAATCCTTCATGTACGTGTCCACAGCATCCGGGCCGTTGGAACCCAAGGCGATATTGGACGCCAGCGCGCCTGCGGCGCCCTCTTCCGTGTAGAACTTCCAGCTGGTCGACGGGTAATGCGACAGTGCGTTATTTGCACTCATCATGAACGCTGCCTGCTGAGATTTGGAGCTGTTCTCGCTGGACAGGGTGACAGCGGCTGGCACACCTGCCATCGCGCGGAACCAGTTGACTCGTTGAATGGTCGAGCGCTGGTAGTCGAGGTTGATCGTTCCGGCTTTACCTTCCGTGTAACTGCCCGTCCAACCCATCGAGACACGCGGCTCCATGTACACCTTGTTGAAGAACTGGCGCACTGCCTCACGGTCGCTGGTGTCGATCGCGAGAGGCGAACCGCTTGCGACAAGTGCAGACTGCTTGGACATCGTGCCGGAATCGATGGCAGATTTCGCAGCTTGCTCATTGGTCGGGGCCGCACCCATGAAGCCAGGTTCTTGTGCCGGTGCTTGTGCCGTAGCCTGATTATGGGTCACAAGGCTCGATGCGCTCGGCGAGGGTACGTTTTGGCTTTCACTGTCGGTCTGACCGCCGCAGCCGGTGAGGATCAGGAGGGTTGCCAGACTCAGGGTTGCAGTCGAATTTTTTTTCATCATGTTCTCTCAGCAGGATCAAGTAATTATGGCGAGATTTAATAGTGTTGCCCAGAGCCAACTCTTTAAATTAACGGCGCTTGTGGCAGGAACGACTCACTTTTTTATACATTAAATATATTACTCATACTTTGTTTTTCTTCGACTGTATTCAGTCGGATTAAATTCTTACGTCAGAACTTTATTGTTCTATACGCGGCAGCTTGAGCGTGATGGTCCGGGTGTCGAGTGCTGCGACAGCCCAAGCAGGGCATGGACGCCAACCTGAACTGTTCTCATCGTTCAGCCAGGACCGCACAGTCCGGATCGAGCATGGGCGGCTTGTTTGCTCCGCTATCAGCTCAGCTGCGCGCTGCTGGGTAAGTCCAAATTGAGCCAACAGCTGATTGAATCGATCACGGTTTTTTAAGGCATCTTCGCGAGAAGTCAGCGGCTTCATCATATTCCTTTTCTAGGCACTTGTGCCTATTATAAACGAGCGCGTACCCTCTGCCTAGTGTTTTTCCAAGATTATTGCTTGACGATTGCGACTTTCCTTTCCACGCTCGCCGGCTCGAACGGTGGCATTTCGTCAGCGGTTTCCCACTTCCAGGACTTGAGCGTGCTTTCCTCGATGAGCTGGCCCAATTCCTTCGTGTACTGCTCATTCGCGCCGTACGGCATGATGTACATCGCGACAGGATTGTCGGTGTCGGACAGCACTGCGCTGGCCAACGGCGCCGTACTGGGGAGGTTGTAGCGAAGCCCTTTCGTGAACTTCCTTTTTTGCTTGCCCAATGCTTCGAGCAGCATCATCTCGTCGACGCTCTCATACGGTATCCAGTTCTCGTTGGTGAGTACCAACGATGCCTCTTCGAGCGATGGCACACCAGCTCCGCTCACGCCGAATGTGCCAACCACCAGCAGATGCGATAGCGGATTGCCTTCCCAAAGCATCAGCTCGTTCTCGAAGCGCTTCACCAGGCGCTTGTAGAGATCGTCGTTCATCATCATCGGCGCGTCAGGGAGATGCTTGACCACCATCTTCTTACCGAACCGCGCATCGCCGATTTCCTTGACCTCGCCCACGATCATCATTAGCCGACGCGCCGCGCCGTTTGCTTTCGATAGTTGATTGAAGATGCTCATGCGACGACGCGCAATCTCGTCCTTTTTATCCGAATTGAACGTCTCGGGAATGTAGAGCAGATCCGATACCGGACTACCCTTCGCGACCTTATCCGACGCAGCTTCCATCACATACTTGCGCACCACATTCCAGCTGCGCTTACCTTCCATCGCTGGAGACCAGCGGGTAAGCCCTGCTTCGTCCAGGAGATAGTGAAGCGTGCCGCGAAGCGTGAGCTTCTTCCCATCCGTCCGAACACTGTCGTGCTCAGTGCCGCTTGGTGCCGGCGCTGCGCGTGCACCAGTCTTTGCCAGGGCAAAGTCAAACTTGAGAGTGGTTAGTCCGTCCTCGACATTGGTCTGAATAGCACCGCCCATGACTTCGCCAACGCCAGACAATTCGGCCGGTGGCTCATACGAATCGCACGCAGCGGCATGGTGCGCGCCGCTGTGCGGCATACGCTTGATGAGGAACAGCTTGCCCAATTTGGCGATATACATTTCGATACCCTTGCCGCGGCACATGCACAGCGGGCGATTCGCAGAGCCGTACGCTGCGGCTAAGACTTCGTTCAGTTTGGGATCGGTTGATTCGTACGAGCGTCCTGCAATTTGGTAAGGCATATAGTCTCCAATAAAAATATTACAATGTGTAGTATACGCGTAGTCTTTCCACCCGGCTATACAATCCCGTCACACCACAGGTGCCAAGCCAATAGACTGCACCACCGCACCGCTCCAAGGCCGGGACCGTTTACATACCCAACCCGCGTCTCGTCTCGGGCCACTACTCGGCGGGACACAACACCATCTTCGCGAATTTCATCGCCCTTCTGCGGATCGTCTTTGGGCGAGCGGGCTACCGTGAATGCGGCCTGGGTGTCCGAGTCAAACGTCATGGTCCGAGGTCCTCTTAGAATGTGCTCAGGACCAGTACAAGGTCCCGTGCGTGCTTACGATCAAAGCGAAAGGCTCATCTGCTGCTTCTCGCGGACTTGGTGACTTGCCTTCCCTTCGCGATACTGGACAGTAATGTCCTGCCCTAGCAAAGGCGCTTTTGCAAATGCTGTGCGTGAATGGACGACTCCCTCATTGCGCCCCACGTCCTGCACAATCGAGTCTCCTTGAATCGCCACCACGATGCCGGAATAACGACCGCGCATCGCATCGGCGCGCTTCCAGGTTGCGACCACTTCGGTAGCGAGTGCTGCCAGCTCGTCGTCGATCGAGCGCTCTTTCGGTGCATCCAAGACGGCGTTGCGGTCGAGTAGCGATACCTCAGCGCGGCCGGCGAATCGGTTGATTGCATTGCCGACGTGGTGCGCGACATCGCGAAATGGCGAATATACGATCGATTGCCCAAGGACCTCGTGAGCCACTGTGCTGGACAGGCCGTCGACCAAGTGACTCGGTATTCCTTTCGCAGCCGAGTGTTCAGCTGGCGTTAGGAGCCTGAGCAGCTCCGGATTTTCCGGGTGCGACACCTTCGGCTCCGTGGAGCGGTTTTTCTGATAGCCTTTGCCGATGGTTGAGATGTTCGGCGACTCCGCGTCGAATACCTGCATGCGAAATCCTTTCCCATCAGCGAGATCGCGCTCTTGTTTGGCCTTGAGGCCTGTCATAGGACTCCACATTGGGTCGTCCAAGGGAATTGGTTGGAGGATTTCGCCGAGTTGCCGAGCTTCCGCACGGGGAGGCATTAGCTGGTCGAAATCGAACTGGATGCCTTCGGTAACTGCAACCATGCACCACCGAGTGCGCGGCTCCAACTCGTTCCAGTCCTTGCCATTCAGGATGCGCTCGTGGGTAACGTACCCTAAGTCGCGCATTTGATTTCTCAGTATGGCGGCACTAGCGCTCGTCTCGTACCCAGGAACATTTTCCATGACAATAAAGGCCGGGTTCGTTTTGTTGACGATGATGAGCGCGCTTACAACTAAATGCCCCACTTCCGGGTGTGCCTCGGGTATGCCGTGGCCACGCTTGGCCAGCCCCGCTACAGAGTGGCCTGAACAAGGAAGTCCAAACTCCAAATAGTCTAGTTTCGGCAGGTTGGCTAAGCCACGCTCGTCGAAAGCGATCTCTTGTACTGGCGCCGCGATCGGCATCGTCTTGTCGGTCCAGATATCGTTATGCTTTGCCGCGTGCTCCAGCAGCTCAGGTCGAATCTCGTTCGCAAACTTCAGCTCGCTCTCGATGCCGGCGTTGTGCAGCCCGGTATGCACCGCGTGCGCAAGGATGCCGCCGCCATGTGCCAGGCTACCTGCGGCCAGTGGCTCGCCGCGTTCGAGCTTGTCACGCAGGCGCTTAAAGCGCTCCTGCTTTTTTAGTTCGGACGCCAGCGGCACCAGGTAGATTTCGCCGTCTTTGACCGCTACACGGATAGCAGCCATGCCGTCGAAAACAGCGAGCAGCTCTCGGCTGTTCAGGTCGATGATCGGGTTTGCACGTTCGCCGACCATCTTCGACGAGACGACCCTCGACCCGTCCGGGTTCAGCGACAGAACAACGGTTTGACCTTGCACCTCGACGTCATACCTGCTTCCCGGTCCAAAGCCGGCGCGCTCGGTTTGCAGGCCTTCCAGCCAGATCCGCGGCGCCCCCCGATTGTTCCCGACCTTCTTTACAAAGTAGCCTTCCATTTCTTCCCCTTGTGTTGGATGCGGCAGCGTTGCCGCCGCCGCTTTTTTCATACGTCAGAGTTACCGGGCCATGCCAGCCGAGTTGTCGCGTTCGACAGCACGGACCATGCCGTGCCGCCCGTGATACGTGACACGCACGTTCTGGCCCACCTGTAGGCTTGCGACCACCAAGTCATCGCGATGGTGGAGAACGGCACGGCGCAGGCCGACGTCTTGGATGAAGTACGGGCCTTGCTTCGCAACGATGTTCCCGGTGTAGACGCCAGCGTCGCGTCTAGCTAGTTCAGGCGTGAACCCTTCGTCCGTAGCACGGTCCATCGCATCGGCCTTGTAGCGCGTCACTGCTTCGGCTGCATCGAGCATCGCTTCGGTAGCGAAACGCTTGCCAGGTGCGGTGGCCACCGCGTGAGCGAGTGCCGAACTTTCGCCAATCCGTGCGACGAGGCCGGCATGTACTTCTTCCCCGCCGTCCTCGAACAAGCGCTCGTGCTCGCGGTTGAAGATTTCCTCAGCTGCCGACGGCTCGCGCCCGCCCCGCAGGTAGTCGGCCTCTGCCTTGTCGATCGCGCCGGCCACGAATGCAGCCTGCTTCGCTTCGCGTTCGGCATAGGCCTTTGCAAGCGGGTCGATTTCCGCGAACAGCTCGCCGTTGTCCGTCGGGATCGCGTCGAGCGTGGCCGGCGTCCAGGTGGAGACATAGCCAGCGTTGTCCTGCATCTTGCGCAGCTCGGTCATCACGTCGCCGAGGTTCTTGCGGGTCAGTTCCAACTCGCGCATCTGTGGGAATGGGCGCCCAAGGTCGGCCAATGCCTTGACGCGTTCAGCGACCTCGTTGTCGCGCTTCTGATTCGTGCTGACCACGCGCTGCTCGAAGTCGTCCACAAAGTTGTCGAGACGCTGGAGGAAGCCGGTTGCGCTGAACTTGTCTTCCTTGTCGTAGCGGAGGTTGTCTGGGCGGTACGACCGCTCACCCTTGATCGTGAATTCCACATGTTCCCGAATACCCTCAACCTCGATCGAGAACCCACGGTACTTGCAGACATGGACCGACCTTGGCGTGTCACTAAGCATGCGTGCACGCCCTTCGATAGCCGCCTGCATGCTGTTCATGATCGAGTACTGCAAGTTCTCCTTCGTCTCGTTGCTGTACTTGCGATCGTTGATCGTGACAACCCAGTCCTTCGAGGTGTTGGCTTTGCGGCGCTCGATCTCCTTGTTGAGGATCGCTACTTCGGTCTCAGCACGCTTCGGTGCTTCTTCAAGCCATTCGATACGGGACTCCAGGGTGTGCGCGGTGCGCTTGTGGTTCGCGTGAAGCGCCTCCAGCCTCTTGAGGTCGGACGAGAACTGCACCTGCATGAAGATCAGTGGATTGCCAGTTGCTGCGGCTTTCATCTCAGCCGCGTTGGCTGCTTCACCAGCCACATCGTCGATCACGCGCGACAGGCTGTCGCCTTTACGGAACTGCTCGATCGCAGCGGCCTTATATTCGATGGTCTGCCACATGCGCGAGTCGTACGTTTGCTTGGTCGCGTAGCGCAGGACCTCGACCTCGAAGCCGTCCGGATCTTCCTCGTAGAGCGCATTTCCCTGCCGGATGATCCTGCCTTCGCGCTGCTCCAGATCACGTGGGCGCCACGGGGCGTCCAAGTGGTGCAGACCTACCAGCAAGCGCTGGACGTTGGTTCCTGCTCCCATCTTTGCAGTTGAACCCAAAAGGAACCGCACCTCACCGCGACGTACCTGCTCGAAGAGTTTGGCGCGCTGCAGGTCTGTTTTGGCTTCGTGGATGAACTTGACCTGTTCGGGCGGCACGCCACGCGCGATGAGCTTTTCGCGCACGTCGTTGTAGACGCTGAACTTGGCCGAGCGACCACCGGCAAGCAGCTCGTCCATCGAAATTTCGCCAGGCTCCTCCTGTTCTGCTTCGGTGTCGTCGTTCGCGATCGCCACAGCCGGCAACGCTGCGAGCTGGCCGAGCTTAGGCGTGGACAGATCGCAGAACACCAGTTGCACACCCTTCTTATGGTCCCACTTGTGGTAGAGCCTCATCATATTGTCGATTGACGCGTTCGTCTTGCTGCCCTCGAAGTCAGGGACATTCGGGTTGACGAGACGGAAGTCGAGGCCAGCCTTGCGGGCGTCGTTCGTGATCTTGAGCGGGTTGTCTTCGCTTGGGTCCGTGGGAAGATTCTCCATGCGATGAATGATCGAGCCAGACGTCCATTGCGTCACCATCGAGCCGTCCTCACGGCGCACAGGTTTGCCCTCGCCATCGAGCATCGGCTCCTGCACCCCCATGTACTGTTCCTGGAGAGGCGAGCGATCGACGACGATGTTTTGAGGACGACCACCCTTTACCTTCGGGACCGGGAAGCGGGTGCCGCGCTCTGCGGCTTGCCGCTCCAGGTCGGCGCGGGTGATGACGTCGGCAAACGTGCGATACATCGCCGTCAACTCCGGCACGTTCTGGAACTTTGCAAAGCGCGAGTTGAGACGGTAGTTGACGCCAGTTGCGTCAAGCTCCCAGCCTGTCACGACCTCACCAAACGTGCTGGCCCATGCGTCGAAGTGGTGGATGCCGCGTCGCTTCAGTTCGTCGTACTGCATGTACCGCTGCATCGTGTAAATCTCGGCAATCGTGTTCGCTACTGGCGTGCCAGTTGCGAAATAGACGCCGCGGCCGTCGTACTGCTTTTGCAGGTAGCGCGCTTTGACGAACAGGTCGAACGCCTTGTCCGAACCTTGTAGATTGCCCAGTCCGGAAATGCGCGACAACGAAGTCGTGATGAACAGGTTCTTGAACTCGTCGGCCTCGTCGACGAACAAGGCATCGATGCCCAGTTCATCGAACGTCACTACCTTGTCCTTGGACCCGGTTTCGGCGGCGCGTTCCAGCTTGGCCTGCATGCGGTCGCGCGTCTTTTCCATCTCCTTGATCGTGATGCGCTCGCCACCCTCGCTCTTGACTGCCAGGATCGCATCCGTGAGGTCGTCCACCTGCTCGTGCAGAATCTCGTTGAGGGTCTCCTGCGGCATGCCGATCTTCTTGAAGCTGGAGTGACCGATGATTACGGCATCCCAATCGCCGGTTGCGATGCGCGCAAACAAGCGCTCGCGGTTCTCTTTCTTGAAATCGGCCTTTTCGGCAACCAGAACCTTCGCTTCTGGGTACAGCTTGTAGATGTCGTCCTTCCACTGGAGCAGCAGATGGTTTGGCACGGCGAACATAGGCTTGTTCATCAAGCCCATGCGCTTGCTTTCCATTGCCGTGCCAATGCACGCATAGGTCTTGCCGGCGCCGACCACATGATCGTACAGCTCGGTTCCTTCCTGAATACCGCGCCAGATCGAGTTCTTCTGGCTAATGCGCAGTTCCACGTCGTCAGACGCACCAGGCAGGGTCAAATGCGAGCCGTCGTAGCGCGGCGGCACGTTTGTGTTGAAACGGTCGTTGTAGAGGCGAACGAGCGCTTCACGGCGCGTCTTATCGTTCCAGATCCAGTCATTGAACGCCTGACGGATCTCGTCTGCTTTCTGGACGGCCGCTGCCGTCTCGGCTTCGTTCGTCTTGCGGATCGGATTACGGAATTCATCGTAGCCGACGACATCGACAACCTCGATCCCGCGATTGGTCAGGATCGCCTCGACCAGCTCGTTGCCGCCGATGCGCGCGGTCCCCCAGGTGGAGTGCATCGTGGTGCGATCGCCCGGACGGATTTTTGCGCTCCACTTGCCGAGGCTCGGTTGGTAGACGACGTTGCGTTGAACTGCGCCGAAGAGATGACCGACGAACTCGTCGACCACCGGCGCCGGGACCCAGGTCGCGCCCAGGTGCACAGAAATGTCCACTGCCTCGATGTCTGCAGGCTGGACCAACTTCAACGCCTCGATGTTGCCGGCGTAGCGGCTGTCGCCGACGGCGGCTGCAATGGCGGCTTCGAGCTTGATTTTGACATTGCCGGTCAGGTACTTGTCAGCGGTCTCCCATCGTTGGCCTTCTGGGTTCCGATAGATCAGACCTTGGAGGTCACGGATGATTGCCTCTTCGTCCTTGCCAGAGATGCGGACCATGAGGTCCATATCGACGCGGCCGGATTCGTTCATCGACACCACGAGCGCGTCCTTGGACGAGCCAACGCGGCTGACTTCTTCGCGTGGAGACATGACGCGACGGCTGAAAATCGCAGCCTTCTTGGCGTTCGGCTCGCGCGGCTCTACGCTGTGTTTGCGGGCGGTCTCTTTCGAGATGCCTTTGTCGTAGTCGTGCTCCAGCGATTGCAGCAATGGGAAATCTGGGTCTTCGCCCATCGCCTGTTTGTTGACCAGCGCGGAGATATGCCCGTTGCGCTTTACGAACGCGTCGTAGGTTGTATTGAGTCGCGTGCGCAGTTTTTCCAGATTCATGTCTGGTTCACCCTGCACCGTGCCGCGCGAGGTCCTCTCCGCGCGCATCAGTTCGCGCAGTTCGTCACGGATGCGCACCATTCCTTTGATGCGCTCGACAGCCTTCTCGGACTTCCCTTCGACTGCCCGTGCTTGACGCTCGTCGAGCAGGTCATCGAGGCGTTGAGCGACAATGCCTCCCTTGGTCACGAAGAACGCACCGATCTTCACGTCTTCCGGCACCTCGCGGATTTCCGACTTGACGATTTCATCCTGCTGCGCTTGCTTGATTTCTGCACGGCTCTTGTAGACGCCTTCTGGCAGTCGCGCGATTGCGCGGTCGAGTTCCATCGCCAGGTCTTGACCAGCCGGCGCCGTCAGCGCAGCGCTGCCGCCACGGAAGGTCAGATTGACACGTTCCATGCGACCGAGGAGCATTTCTGGATGGTCGACGTAGTGCTGGTTCAGCGGGATGTCTGCGCCGCCTGCAGGATCAGGAATCGTCGCGGTCGTAGTCCAGGCGCGATTAGGAATTTCGTCGGCGCCGGCACGCTGGAAGAACACGATGTCCGTCGTCACTTCGGTAAGAGCATTTTGCTTGAATGCCGTGTTTGGCAAACGGATCGCGCCGAGGAAATGGGCAAGCTCAGCGATGTGGTCGCGAGCCTTGCTATCAATGGCGTCGAGGAAGTAGCTGGATACTACGAACGCGCCGATGCCGCCCTCTCGTACCTTGTCGAGCGACTTGGCAATGAAGTAATTATGGATGGAGTATTGCGAGATGTCGCGGTGGCTGGAATCGAATACCGACTGATTGCCGAATGGAGGATTGCCGATCGACAGATCGAAATGACCGGCTGGGATCGTGACCTCTTGGAACCCCCTGTTGATGACCGATGCTTCGGGATAAAGGTGCTTGGCGAGTTGGGCGGTCAGCGGGTCGAGTTCGATGCCAGTGACCTTCGACGCCTCAGCCAGCTTCTCGGGCATGAGACCGATGAAGTTGCCACTGCCCATAGCCGATTCCAGAATACGACCGCCGCTGAAGCCCAGGCGGGTGACGCCGGAATACATGGCGTCGATAACCGGGCGCGCGGTGTAGTGCGCGTCCTGCGTGGAGCGGCGCGCGGCTTCATATTCATCTTTCGGGAGCAGCGCGGCCAGTTCCTGAAACTCTGCCTTCCATTCGGTGTTGCGATGGTCGAACGCTTGCGGAATGCCGCCCCAACCCACGTACTTGACCAAGACGGCCTGTTCGGCGGCGGTAGCGGGGCGGTTCTGTGCCTGTAGAGTTTGCAGAAGACGCAGCGCTGCAACGTTCTCCCGGTATTTGGCCTTTGGCCCGCCGACGCCAAGGTTGTCGCCGTCATTGATGCGGTAGTTGCCTGCTGCAGGCAAGACCACAGCCGGCTGAGCTACCGCAGCTTCCTGCTCAATCTGAGTGGCGAGCGGCTCGACCTTGCCACGGTTGCTATAAACCAGCTTTTCGATATTGCCGCCACCTTGCGGCGCTGGAACAGCGGTACGGATACGATAGCGATATGCGTTTCCACTCGTATCGGCAACGTCCACTACCATGCCTTCGACCACACCTATCGAAAGCGGATCGCCCAGGTCGTCGGGTGTGAAGCGAATCGAGTCGCCCAGTGCCGGAACTGTGGCCGATGGTTGCGCTGCGGTTAGAGCAGTTCCGTCTGGATGTGGTTCATCTCCAGCACTTCCTGCTCCGGCGTGCCCGTGTTGAGGATCTCCATCGCGTCCAAGAGCACGTTGTGCTCCAGTTCCTGCTGCTCCAGCACGCGCCCCAGGAACAATACTTCCCCGCTCTTGGCCAGCGCCGTCAGTTTCTCCGGCGAGTTGAAAGCCCACCGGTCCAGAATCTTCCAGCCTCGAAGGTGCAGCTGCGCGCAGTCCCGCACCGAAGAGATCGCTTCGTTGTCCAAGACCCGCTTCGCGAGGTCCAATGGTTTTTGTTGACCTTCCAGCATCTTTTGCTCCCTGTGGTTCGTCTGGTTGTTCGGATGCGGCATCTTCGTTGATGCGCGCGATCGTTTCAATGGTTTCGTTAAAACTAAAATCGAAACCAAGTTGTTGACTTGGTGGCTGCGCCGCTCGTTTCTTCATGTGGGTCCTTTGAATGTATCGAGAATTCTGCTAGGCTCTCGCTGCCGTTTTCGGCAGGAAACTTTGCATAGGCACAGGCTCACCCCTGTGATTCGTGCGCCCTAAGAGCGTTGGCGCGTTCTTGGGGCGTTTCCTTTTGGACGAGTTTTATCTCATCCGATTCTCGGTTTAATTCTAATATAAAAAAAGGACTGTTGCCTCAAAGAATTGAGCGTTGGCAACACTTTTCAGATGATTAAACGTGCGTTCACTATAGCTTTACCGGGACACCCTTAGCTGCATGGTCGCTCAACTCGGCAATTACAGCCCGAGTTTCAGTCTGCTCCAGGCCGCTGAGGTGGCAGTCCGCAGCGAATGTTGGCCCAATGGCCCAGGCAGTAAGGACCCCGGCCAATTCTTTCAGTTCGGTGCCCTCAATCGCATCGTCGTCGATCTCGATGTCGCAAAGGTCTCCGATCATTTCCAGCAAGCCTCCTTTGAGGCGCATTTCTTTCATTTGTCGCTCCTTGATATCCCAATATAAATATATCATTTGGAATGATAGGGCACAATGTTTCCCCATGCAACCTTAATCTTTCGATAGTTCCAATTTCCAACGTCAGAATTATCTTCCGCGTTCAGGGATGTTCGCCCTCGCGACAACCGTACCTTTTCCTTCGTGATACTGGATGGTGCATGACTTCCCTAGCTCCGGCAGCTTGTCCATCTTCTTCGCATCGTGATAAACACATTCACCACGGCCTACATCTTGCTGCACGACGGTTTCAGAGACACTAAGGATGGGTCCTGAGTAGCGTCCGGAACGGTCATTGATGTGCTTTGTCTGTTCAACTGGCACTCCCTGATAGAGGCCCTCCAGACGGCCTACAATCCTTTTGGCGCGATGGGGATCATCTTCGGTTCCCACAACCGTGCCGGCGTATGAAAGCACGCGCTCCTTATCGATCATCCGGTTCTGGATCATGATTTTCACGAACTCGTAGTCCTTATCGCGGCCAGCTGCGATCTTGGATACTGCTAAGTCGTGTGGATCGAGGGCAAGTCCGGTTACTCCCCCAGTCTCTACACCCTGAATGTTAATCAGACGGCCTTTCCACCCGCGCGGGAGAATAGCCGTCTTTTCGCTTACAGGGTCCACGTAAATACCATGCAGATCGTGAAAAGGGCTCAGCTCACCTATCACGTTTAGTTCATCAGTTCGCCCCTTCTGGTTCTTTGCGATAAGGTCGACCTCCGTCGACCACAGCAATTCCTCTGGCGCGTCAGGATAAGCGCCGAGCACCGACTGACTGCCAATAACAAAAAAGTGCGTTTCGGAAATAATGGCACCGCTCGCCCTTAAAAGGTGTTCAAGCTGCTGTCTCTTCAAGATATTTTCTCCAGCTTCTCCCAGTCGAGCAGCCCTGTGTAGGGAGCAGACTGGCGAAGCCTGTTGGATTTTTGATCGGTCCCGGTCATTGCAGCAATGATCTCTTCATCCGTCCCCGACTCACACAGCTGACGCCACTCATCATGGGCAGAAACCCACACCCCGAGTTCGTTCCAGCGGCGCAGATTGTCCAGGCTTCGTTTACGGATATCAGCGAGCGTGCATTCTCGAAGGATAGCCTGAGCCATGCGCAGCTTGCGGCCGTCGAGGTCGTCCTGAGCATTGCGGCATGTCTTGGCCATCGAGCCGACAAGAACTGTCGACCCGTCTACCTCTACGTGGCGCCGCACGCGACGTCCCAAGCGTGTTCGCACGACCCCAATCACCTGCTCGATCGCCACAGGAGGACGCCGATAGACGCCGTAACCGGCGCGCACCAGGACCTGTTCGCCTGCAAGGTCGCGCAGCGCACGGCTAAGGTGACGGTAGTTGCCCAGATGATCGAAGTCACTGCGCAAGAAAACTTCTCTGCTGGAGGCAGCAATGCTCTTTTTCAGGCGTTCTTTAAGGGTCTGGGTCATGGGATCAAGGTGCAAACATAGGACAACGGTGTCCTATGTTTGCACGGCTTGAGGCGTTCGTCAACCCGCTCCAGCAACAACCGAGTTGGTAGCGTCAGCGCTCAAAACGCTATCTGGAGCGCCCTGCCCCTCGTTCACGAATGGCTACGGCAACCGCCCGCTTGCCTTCGTAGCCGACCTGTACCGTCGTACCGACAGCCGGCGCTTCGCCGAACCGTGCGCGCTCGTGAATGACGCCAGCGTTGCGTCCGGTGCTCTGGATGAGGTGGCTTGGCGTGCTGGCAACGATGGGGCCGACGTACACATCCTTGCGTTCCGGGTCCGCGCCGCGCACTTGGCCAATATCGCCGTGGTCCAATGCGATTTTGCGGGCTTCGGCGACCAGGGCGTCACGAACGGCAGTGTGCTCGGGACGCAATTCCAGCACTTGGCTCGACCGGAAGGCGACGTACTCGTTGCCGTCGGCCAGCGATCGAACTACCAGGCCATCGTGCCCGCGCGCTTCGAGGGTGTCACGGATCAGCTTCGCGCTCTGTCCCTCGCGGAAGGCGTCGTTAATCTCGTCTTCGCTGAATCCCAGATCTTCCATGAGCTGCACGTTGCTCGCGGAGGTGTGGTCGCGCGGCGTGAACACGTACGGGCTCATGATGCGCAGGTGCGCAGGGACAATCTGGATAACGGTATCGTCGTCGAAAGCGGCGCGTGCGGTTTCGTCCGCGGCGACGCTCGACTCGACGAAGTAGATGCCCCGCCCATACCACCCATCGTGCTCGGGATAAGGTTCCATATCTGGCGCACCACGGAAAACGACGAGCGGCGTGCCCCCGCTGTGGATCATCGAAGTGCCGTACCACGCATTGAACTTGGCCAGCGCGTCCTCCCTCCAGATGCTCGCATTGGACAGGTCACGTACTTCCTCGAATGCCACCTCTTCTTCGATCTTTCTGGCCTCGGCGTAGGCCGCGCCGACGCTGTTTTCCAGCGACACACCCCGCAGAGCTTCTTTCCACAGGGTCGAGGTGTTTCCGTAGCTCTCGATGTCGCGCCATACGTCACCCGGCACAGCATACGTCTCGCCGACGGAGCGGCCATAGCGGCGCAGGCGCAGGCGCACTTCGCGCGTCGGCGCATCGGTTTCGGCTGGGCGCCAGGCGGCGGCCGTTTCCCCGATGCCACCCGAAGCGTCGCGCATCACCTGATACTTTCCTTCGCTGTTGTCTTCGGCAACGATCATGACGTCGAGGCGAGTATTGGCCAGCATGTAGCGTTGGGCCTCGCGATCGGCCTCAGCCGCCATTTCGGCGGCGCTGCGCGTTAGGTCGTCGAACACCCCGTTGACGGTCATGCCCACGACGTTGCGGCCGGCGCCGGCATGCTCGAACGTGAACACCGCTGCCGCTTCGCCCTTGTGGAGACTCTGGTACTGGTCGCCGGTCCATCCCAGCTCGCGCAGCGCATTGCGCACGTCGATGATTCGCTCTTGGTACAGCGCATCGAGCTGGTCCTTGAACGTCGCTTTCAGCGTACGCGACTCAAGGATCGTGAGAAGGACACCGTGGCGAAACTCGCTGGCATCGGTCACGAAGTCATCAGGCTGTAGTGCCCCCACCGCTTGATCCGCGACGACAGACACACCCAGCTTTTGCGCGATCGCACGCGCTTGCTCGGCTTGCTCGCTGACGTCGAAGAACCAGCTCGTCTTCGCTTCACCCAGCTGCACAACGATCTCGCGGATCGATTCATCCGTATTGCTCATGTTGCCCTCCTCCTGTGAAAAAACTTTGCTACTGGAACACAACGTCCAGTGATGATTCGCGTGCAGTTGCGTGCGCAGCGCGCGGTGTAACGCTGGCGACCAGCTGTGCCGGCACCGCCGCATTTCGCATCCCCCTCGTCGGCAACGCGCGTGCGGACAGCTTGGGTATGCCCGCCTTCATGTTGGCGAGGACCTTGTGGACGTAGCCGTTCGTGAACCCGTCACGAAAGCTCCCCGTGTTGTACGCGGAGATCGCGGCACCGAGTGCATGCTGCGGATCGGCATACCGTGCTGTTGCCCGTGCCTTCAGGTACAGCGTGCGCAGCATTCCTGCGCCGGTCGCAAGGTTCGTGCAGGGGTCTAGAAGCTGCTCGATCGTCACTGGCAGTCCGGGCAGGTGCTGGCTACTGATTTGCGTGAGGCCAATTCCCACCAGGTGGCCGGCTGCAATCAGCGTGCGCGCTTGCGAAGCGGCTTCCTCTGCCGTGGCCGGGTATATGCTGCGCAACATGTGCTTGCGTCGCGACCACGGGAGATGCCGCGGCCCGTCGTCGGACAGGACGAAAACATGACCGCTCGACTCGGCACGCACAATCGCGCCGAGTGTCTCGACGTCGACGCCAGGTGCGCAACGTGCAATGAGTGTTTCCATGCTTTCGGCGGCACCGACGGATGGAACAAACACGAGCGCAAGAGCCACATAAAGGCTGCTGATCCGGCTCACTCGTCAACCTCGCAGCTCTCGTAGAAGCCGAACAGTGATTTCTCGATCGCTGCCGCGCCTTTGTTCGAGATGGCAGTGCCGCGTCCGGTCGCTAGATAGGCGCTGTAGCAGCGAGTGCGCGCCTCGTGCGGGCAAACCCACGCCCGGTGGCCAAACACGCTATCGAGCGCGCTGACGGCTTCCAGATAGGCATATTCGGCAGGACAGGCTTCTTTCACCCATGTGCGCAGCTCGCGATTACCGCCCACCTGCGCGCCGAAGTGCTCCAGCAGGCGGAAAAATTCGTGCTCGACCTGCGGCGTGATTGGGACCGTGCGCGTATCCGACTCAAACAGCTCGAAGTCTGCAGGCAGGTTCGACACTATGAGCCGGCGCCCGAATTCCCCGCCGCAGTGTGCCCGGACCGTGTGGACCAGGATCGTGCGCTCAAGCGCACTGATCTTCGGCCAGAACTCCGTCCAGCGCGGTGCGTAATCCTCGACAGCCAGACACCAGCGATACCGTTGGAGAAGCCTGAACAGATGCAGTGCAGCTGGACGGCCCATGCGGCTCTTTGGCATACGCCGGAAAATCTGTACGAGCAGCGGAGCGGCACCTACTTCGCAACGGTCAAGTTCAGTGCTTAACATGCGTCACCACACCTTTCTTTCCGTGGTAGCGAATAGTCACCGAGTCACCAACCTTCGGCGACTGGTCCAGCGTTTGTATCCGGTGCAGTGAAATCTGCTCGATGTCCGTGCTTCGGGCGACGGCAATAAAGTGCTCGTTCTTTTGGATGACATTGCCGGAGTACCGCGCATCCGGCTGAGCAACGTGCAGCGTTGGATCGAAGGGCTTGCCCTCTTTCTCTTCCATCTTCTCGAAGTATTTTCGGACAGCACGGCGCAGCGCGCGCTCCCAGATCGAGATATCCCGGTAGAAGCCAAATTGAGAGGCAAATTTCAAGCCGCTAATGTCTTTCACCACGAAGTGCATCTCGAAGGCTTCGCGCGGATCGAACTCGTCCACGTTACCGACAGGCGAGGCGACAAATTCCAGGTCGTCCAGCTCGATGGCGCGCTGCACTGGATTGCCCTGTACATCTTTCAGGCAATACTCAAATTCCAGCAGCTGGTCGCGCTCAGGGTGAATCTGTTTGACCACGAGACGAACTTCCGGAAATTCGCGGTAGACGTTAATTGCCAGGTCGAATTCCTTGCTGTCTTCACGGCGCTGGCAGGACACCATGAACCAGTTACTGGTCAGCATCTTGTCGGCACCGATATGGGTCAGCGTGACCTTGCTTGGCGTCGGCATTTGGGCGCGCTTCTGGAACACTTCCATTTCGTAATACTTGAGTTTCCAGCCGAGGATCGGCGGGTGCCCAGTGTTGAAGACGATCATGCGGTCACGGTCCATCCGGCTCACTTCGTCTGCCGTCATCAGGTTGCGCTCGTGAAGCTCCTCGCTGATGCTCATCTGGCCGAGCATGCCCGACATGCGAGTACCGCTATAGGAGACGTTCTGACGCGTCTCAGTCGTCGTGCCGGTCTTCTTCGAGATTTCTTCCGCACTGGTCACTGTGTTGGGCGCGTACGAGATTTGCAGCTGACAACCCGCCGTAATGGTTTCGTTATCCCCGTAGATGTCTTTTAGCTGCATACGGTCCTGCACGAACGCCATGACGGTGACGCCGTAGCCGGCGAGATAGCCGAGTGTGTCGGGAAGGACTTCCAGCTTGCCCAGCGAGGCCAGCTCGTCCAGCATCATGAGGAGGCGGTGCAAGGCGCTCTTGACGCTGCGGCCGTCTTCAAACTCCATGCCCGAGGCAAAGCGCGTGAGCGCGAACGAAATGAACAGCCTAATCAGCGGCGTCAACCGTGCCTTATCGCCAGGTGGAACGATTTGGTAGAAGCTGACCGGCTTGTCGTGGTTCATCAGATCGTCGATCCGGAAATCCGATCGCGCCGTGTTGCGTGCAACGATAGGTTCCGTGTACAGGCTGAGCTTGGTTTTCGCCGTCGACAGTACGCTGTTGCGTTCTTTTTCTTCCTTGTTGAGCATGGCACGCGCCGCCAGGGCTACTGCTGGATGCGTCTTAGTGGGCTTCCCCATCGAGTCAGTCCAACCCCTCGTCAGGCCCGGATCATGCTCAGCTTCCAGCATGCGCAGGTACATCTGTTCGGGGTCTGTAAAGCTCGGATCAGCCAGATAGGTCGCGCAGCCGTTGAGCGTCTTGTCCCGCTCGTAATAGGCAACGTGCAGAGTCACACCGATGAGCAATTCATACGAAGTGCTGACCCAGTGGTCGTCCATCCCTTCGCCCTTTGGATCAGCGAGAATCTTGGACAGATTCTGTGCATCCATCACGTCGTAATCGGTGAACAGACGAATTTCCGCCAGTGCGTTCCAGCACACAGCGTCGTTGTACCGGCTCACGCCGTCGATGCTTTTCTGGTCGATCGTGGTTGGGTCGAATCGCATCACGAGCGTGCCGGCAGAATGTCGGAATCCGCTCGTCAACGCGTACAGTTCACCCTTGAGGTCGTTGCCATAGGTGCTGTTCGGATACGACAGTAGGGTGCAAAGGACTGGACCGACACCTTTGCCTGAACGCGAAGGCGCGTCTACTAGGATATGGGCTGGATCGCTGTAGCGCATCACGAGACGTTTGCCGTTCACATCGACGGCGCCAACGTAAGGCCCTGATGCGTGCCACTTGTCGGTTTTCTGGCTCCAGATTTTGCCGACCTTCTTTTCATACGAGACCAGGCGCATCTTCTCAATGTCAGCGATCTCTGCCCAGCGCGCCGTCCCGTGGAGACCTGTCGGCGTTTCGGTCTTAAGACTGCGGCGGTAGTAAAGGTAGAAACCGAGGAGCACGCTCGCCACGATGCCAGCGCTTACGATCATCAGCATACTGGACACGTAATCGGCCAGCACCCCAGTCGTATCGATCCACTCCCCGGCCCATGCTATCCAAGAAAACGGATGATATATGCGGAAAGTCGGGCCATACCATGCCGCCTCACCGAGATCGTCATGGAACTGAACTGCCGAGGCAAAGTATTGCGTCGCAATCCATGAGGAAACGGCAACGCAGATAAAGAATACGACAAGAATCTTGCCGCTAAAGTGGACGGACTGGTTGCGCTGCCCTGTACGCATGGACGCCTCGCATAGTTATTTATATATATCAGAATGATACATCATAAACAGCTTGCTTGCTACGCTATTGCTACCGGGAAATTGCACTTTGATTCCGATCCACCACAGGTCCAACGTGTCCCTTACCTTCGGTGTATGCAATGCGCGCTGACTTCCCGATCGCCGGCACCTTGTCGAGCTTGTCGAGGTCATGCGCAATGGCAGTCGCGCGCCCGACATTCTGCACCGCTTGCGAAGCAGTATTACCCACCACCACGCCCACATACCAGCGATTATCGTTAGCTGGCTGCACCGTGGCTTCCGTACCGATTGCAGCACGAGCGACGTCGAGCGCCGTAGACTGCGCCTGTGACACTTCTGGCTGTGCAAGCATCATCGCGCGTCCAACCTGCTTACGAACGGCAGCCAGGCCCTCTCGTACATGCAGGTCATTGAAGTCGGTTGGCCTTCCCTCAAGTGAGTTGAACACTGGGAAGACCGCCTTGGCGCCATGTTTGATCGCTGCTGCCAATGCCTTCTCGCGACCGAGATTCACGATCTTGACGCCGACGCGCTGGCCAGACTTTTCGTTGCGAATTTCGCCGACGACTCGCTGCACCCCTTCAGGACTGAGCTGATATTCCAGCTTGATTAAGCAATCAGCGTTAGCCCGAGCCTTGCGCGAAACGCCGTCGATTACGACCTCGCCTGGGTCAATAACCGGCAGTAGCAGTTTGTCTTTCGCGAACTCCGACGTCACTTGCTTGTTTAGGGTTTCAACGATGCGTGCATGCATCAAGACGTCGTCGTCACCGCAGATCACCATGTCGCGCCCCACCAATTGCGGCGCGAGCACGTTAATGACGGCCCCGATGTTGCCGCCATCGAATACCTCAACTACCGGCAATCCCGTCGCCTTTCGAAGGCTTGCGCAGGTAGCGTATCCCTCACCAAAAAGCACCGTTTTCCCGACGCCCAGCTCCCCGAGCACATGGAACTTACCGGTTTTGGCGCCGCCGAATTCGAACTTCTTTCCGCCTTCGGGATCGATGTATTGAAGCGACCAAATCTTGCCGGCCGGATCACACAAGGCTGTTACGAGTTTGTCCCCGTCCTGACGAAGGCCGTGCGCATCGACTTGCTTGCGCACCAGGTAAGCATGCTGCTCATCAACGTCTCCAAAGCCACGCCACTTCGCCGCGCAGCGACGAGCTACCGATTCGAAATCGGCAGCAGTTTCTGCCTCTCGCCGGCGCCAGTTCTCTTCGATCAGTGCCCGATTAGCGTCACGGTCCTGATCACTGATGTGATGACTAAGGCTCCACGGCTGACCGTCGCCAGTATCGTGATTCTTGACGTATCCCGACGGCTTCATGCCAGGAAGGCTCTCGCCGCGGTATGCGCCTTTCTTTGCCTTCGTGTTCTTGCTGGTGGAAACCGGAACGGCATGCCAATTGCCATCCATGACTGGCGGGCCATCGAGGACCAACCCCATCGACTCGCAGAATTTCCCGAATTCGTCCTCGACTTCGGCATGCGATAAAGCCTTGGGTTCGTCCAGCCACTTTGCGAAGGGCTCTACAGGTCGACCGGCAGGCACATACCATGCCTTCTTTTCCGGATCGAAGTCGGCACCCAGGTGTGACGCATCCTTGCGCTCTTCGTAGGGCACAAAGAGATAACGACCGACTTCGGAGCGGCGCCCCCCGGCCGGCTCCCTACGCCCGTTTGCTTCTGACGTTGGAAATTTTCCGGTTGTTTTACCAGCGAAGTCGGTCATCATTGCTCCTTAACGGCCACGTTCCTTACTACGATCCTTACCAGCGTCGATACTGCCCTTGCCGTTGTCGTACTGGATCTTGATTGTGCCGCCTTTCTCCAGCGCCGATTTCAAGGCACTGCGGTCGAAATTGGCCTTGTCGTGAACAGTTGCGACCTGTCGGCCAATGTCCTGCACGAAATGCTTGTCCGTCTCGTGAAGCACCTTGCCCACGTGCCGCCCGGTCTCGACCGTCGCTGGTTTGACACCGTAGCCGTCGGCAAGCAGTTTGCTCGTCGCCTCCTCCAGCTGCGGGTCTTTGGTCGCCGCGGCAGTTTCGCTGCGCGCCAGACCTTTTTCCTGCGCCTGCTTCAACGTGGCCAAGTCTTGCTCCGAAGGCTCATAGCCGATGACTTCGAGGCCGGCCATACGGGCATGGTGCCATGCCTCAGCCCTGAACTTCTCGGAGCCGGTGACGAGAATGGCTTCCCACTGCTTGTGCTTCGCCAGCTCGATCGCGGCCTGGAACGTGTCCATCTGCTTGTCCACGAAGCGGATCTTGCTAACTTCGTCGACCAGTGCGATCCGTTTGCTTTCAACCCCGTCTGCGACGCGGAAATATTCTCCGCGATCCCGCAAGACAAAGCGTCCGTTCAGCAGGGTTTTCGGACCCGGTACGGCAGGCTGGCTCTCGGCTTTCCCGTCTTGCGTCTTGCCGCTTGCGGATGCGCCGGCTTGCGAGATTGAATCGTCAACCGGCTTCGATGCGCGGGAAATCGCATCGACGGCGTTCTTGTGCAGCTGAGCTGGCTGGATTGTGTCCTGCGCAGCCTGCTCGTCCGCAGTAACTTCGGCCTGCTCCTCCGTTACGGCCTTCGAGTTTTTAGGCTCTTTGACACCAAGTTCGTCCAATACGGGGGGCGGCGCCTCTGCAATCGCGTCGCTCACGCCTAGTGCAGTGGCCGGTTCCTGTTCAAAGCCACGCGTTTCGATCCGCTCCAAAGTCCCCCTGAGCAGTTCTTCCAGGCTCACAGCCGTCCAGCCATTACGGGTGGCCGGCGCATCGACCATGTTCCCAGTAAACCTACCAGACGAATCGCGTTCTTTCACTTTGACCGTCACGTGGGTAGTGCCTTGGTGCGCGAGCATGAAATCCTCGCCTACTCCGACACCAGAGGCCTCCAAGGCCTCCTGCAGCTCTTTGCCCCAAACCGTCTCCTCGTGGCCGTTCACTTCACGCAAGGTGATGTAAAAGCTGCCGGTGTTCTCAGGCTCATGCAGGTATGGCGCGGCGCCGAACTTCACAAGCGAGCCCACATGCACACGATCGTTCTTTATGTACTCTTCCGCGACCTGCATTCCCATCGCCACGAATTCTGCGTCGTTGTTGCGATCGCTCAGCAACTTTTTCAGCGAAGGGATCTGGTCGAGTACTGGCGAAGGTGTGACATGAGCTTGCGACACTTGCGGCGTCGGTTCCACAACCTTTTCGCCCACTCGGCTTTTCTCGGCCGCTTCGCGCTCACTCATCGCGAAGAACGCAACAATGGCTTCGCGATCCGACATCGGCATCGGTGGCCAGGCCGTGGGGCCCTTGAAATGATCACGTAGCTCCGCAGCGTTGTGAAAGTACTCGATCTGATCTAGCGATGCTTGATCCGCAAGAAAAGCCAGGCGCGCGCCATTAGCGCCCTGATCGCCGAGATACTGGTATTCACCGCTCTCAACACGCAAGGTCTCACCAATCGTCACGGTGCGACCTTCCAAGCTCGAATCGAGCTTGCTTTGGAAGGCTTTCAGGCTGGCTCCAGGCTCAGGTGGCTCAATTACCCAAGCCTCTGCTGCGCCCAGAAAATCGCCACGGCGTACTGCATTTTCGAAATCTTCTCGTGCACCCATTGCTCGACCTCTCGTAAAAAACAGGCGGGCGGGCTGCTCACCTGTAGTGAAAACTGATAAGTTATTTATTTATAGTAGTAGGCTGGAAAAAATTACCGACTGTGAGCCTGCTCTTGCACCCGATCGCGCTCGGCGACGACACCACGACCCATCCTGTAATCGATCACCACCATCTTGCCAACGGCTGGAACGCGGTCAAGTCGTGCCAGCTCGTGCACAGCAACGCTTCCGCGTCCCATCGACTGCACCAGGTGGAAATCGGTGCGGGCGATCACTTCACCAAGCATTGACGTGTTTGTGTTCGCATCCGGGACCTGAATATCGGCATCATCACCCAATTTCGCTCGGGCATTCTGCACCGCAACAGCATAGCTCGCGCTCAACGCAATTACATGGTTCAAGCCCGTTGGTATGGTGACTGCCGGCGTCGCCTGTTCGTGCGCTGGTTGTGTCTTAGCCTGCGCGTTTTCAATGACCTTCAGGATCTGCGTCATCCTCTGCTTTGAAACGCCCGCCTCCGAAGCTGCATCCTTTTGAGACATTTTTTCCACGAGATGAAGACGAGCGGCTTCCCGGCTGTTGCTCGTCAGTCGAGTGCTTTGCACAACTGCGAGAAATTCCTGTTCCGTCATCTTTCGAACCTATCAGCTTAAGCAGCCGCACTCATCGGGCGCTGCGTCAGCTCGACGGTGCATTCTGACTGAGCGTCGAACTGGGCCATGCCGCCCGCCCAGGTCTCCGCAAGCCAGCTCATGTATACGGTCATGTTGACCGAGCCGTCCGCATTGGTGGCGAATGGCAGCTTGCCATCCTCGAATACCTCAGCCAATACGCTTGGCGCGACGACCGATTGCGCGGGCGGCACGTATGCCGATTCACCAGTGAAAACCGCGCTCATGATACCGCTCTCGTTCATATTCAACATGCCTGCTCCAATATGGCTATGATGAGTTGCGTCTGTGGCAACTCGGATTTCCTTCAAGCAATATAGTGACATGTTTATTGCTGTCAGTAAAGAGAAAAGTAAAGGGTTTGGTAAAGAGTTTCAATGAGTCGATTCCATAAGTTCTTGTAGGAAAGTTCTTACTTGCTAAGCCCTCAACTAATTTCATCAAATATGCTATTGATATAGGATGTAATAGACAACTTTCACCAAGGGCTATCACAAAATATCTGTAATAATCTCCCCTATTCTCACATTTAGTAATTCCTTCTAATGTTGCTGAATAGTTATTTTTCTGTTGCTTTACGCAAACGATTTCTCACGGCAGGATTACTTGATGGGCACCGATTGAGGCTTGTCCCACCTGCTTCATCTGTACTAGGATGCGCCGACGAGGAATGATGAATTTCTGTGCCGCTTCGCTTAAACCCAGCTTGCGAAGTGCTGCAGGCCAGTAGTTGGGATCGAGGCCAAGCGTTACCTTAGTGCCCAGGCTGGAGAGCACGATATCGAGGAAATCGGTAGGCGTTTGAGAAGCAAAGAACATGCTTATACCGAACTTGCGGCCCTCCCGTACCATCTTATTGATGATGTAATCTTCGTCCTTGTCGAGGTAGTTATGCGCCTCGTCGAGAACGATTACGTCCATTACATGATCTACAATGCCCCTTTGTACGGCACGTGTAAAGATGGTTTCCAATCGAGTCATAACGAAAAGTTTTTTCTCTTCTTGGCTGAGCGAGGTAATGACGTAACGCCAGATCCTCGCGTTCATGTCCAACGGTGGCGGCGTGCTTTTGTAAATGCCGATCGCGTACAGATTTTCCAGCCTGTCCACGACAGATCGCATGGTCTCGCCCTGCCCCTCAAACTCCAGGAGTTCGTCCAGCTCGGCGCCGGTATCGCTGAATGCAAGTGCCTCACGATACGCGTCAACGGCCTTCTCGCGCAGGCCGTCCAATTCACGCTGCAGGCGCGCTTCTTCAGCTTGGTCCTCAGCCTTTGGAAGCGCCGCCAGTTTCGCGCGAAGCTGCTTGGTAGCCTTGTTGACTTCACCAAACGCGACCATGCTGCGCTGATCGCAGCCGAGATACATCGTCTTGACACGCTCGCGGCCGTACTCAATCGCGTCGACAAGCGTAGGATAGATTTTCCCCTTTGCTGCGTCCTGCCTCCACGATCTAGGATCGTCATTGAGGAAGCCTCGATCTGCATACAGTCCCACCAATAGCTTTGTAAGCAGCCGTTCTTGCCGATGCCCTAGACGGACCGACGTGCGGTTAAGAGCATTAATCAGCGACTGGATACGTTTGCGGACCCCGCCAAACTCCGGGTCCGGATTCAGCTCCAGGGGATTGAAACCGAAGTCTGCTGACTCATGAAAACGAACGCAGGACTCACCCTCGATTTCCAAGTCGCCGTGACCGTCGATCACGTGCATTCGAAAGCGTGCATGACCGGTCTTCTGCATGGAATGCGCGAATCTGCGCAGCAGCGTACTTTTCCCCATGCCGGTATCGCCGAAGATACCGACGTGTGGATTGGCCAGCTTGGACGGGTCCCATGCTACATCGCTGCCACTCGTTGCACTCCGTCCAAAAATCATTTCCACAGCGCGTCCCCTCTTTCAATGTGGACGCAGTGCATTCAGCGCTACCGGCCAAACGCCCTACTCCATAAAACTAGGGCCGGCAATGCCGGCCCGTCGATTACATCTTGTTGACCGCTTCTAAGAGGTTCATCACCACCAGGCTGTCGTCGTCGGGCAACGTGCCTCCCATGTTAGCGATCGCGTGCCTGATTTCTTCAATCGGTAACATGACCGAGACCTGATGCACCTTGTTCAGAAGCGCATTTTTAGACAGGAGCCTTTCGAGCTGGTCCACGGTCAGTTTCACTTCACGCTTTTCGAACAGTGCTGAGCTGAGCGCAGCCGCGCCTTGCGGGATCACGGCATCACCGCCAGTGTCGAGCAGCCGCTGTTGAGGCTGTTGAGCTGGCCGCGGCCGCGGCGCGTCCGTTGCCGCCGCACTTGGCTTGTAGTTCTCGCCTTGCGGAGCCGACGATGCGATGAAGTCGCTCACTTTACTGGCCAAGTCTTCGTCGATCAGAGGCTTGGCTGCTTGCTCGGCAAGCTCCGCCGATGTACCAGGTGCAGATACATCGGAAGCCTGACCCGCATCGGCCACGCCGCCGCTCTGTCCCGATTCCTGCGGACCGGGCTGCTCGATCGACTTATCCGAACCAGCGACATAGCGCAGCTTTGCTGCGCGGATATCCCCCGACGTTAAAGCGCGGCCTTCGCTTGCTGCCAGGGCTTTCAGCTCGTCTTGCGCCGCTGTCGGCAACGGCCGGTATTGTTCGAGCAACGAGGCGAATTGGATCGCGCCCGACGAGATTACGTCGCTCCATTGCGGGTCGAGCATTGCCAGGATGCGCGACACGTACTGGCTTTTCTTATTGAAGACTGTCCCGATGTCCTTTTTCTTGAGATCCGGGAATTCTTCGAGCAGGTTCTTGATGTAGACCGCCGTCTCGATATCGGTCAGATCGTCACGCTGCAAGTTTTCCGCAAGCTGAGCCAGGCGCAGCTTTTCCGCCGTGAGGTCTTGACGGTGAATCGCGTCGATGGTCTTAGAATTGGCCCTGCCCAGATCGCGATTGATCTTCTTGCCACGCCAGCGACGTTCGCCGGCAATGATCATCTTCTTGCCATCGACGACGCGGTACAGGATCGGTTGCAGCTGGCCGTTCTGGTCCAAGTCGTCGGCGAACTCGCGCAACTCGGCCATTACCTGCGCATCGACCTTGCCGTCTACTGGGCGGAAGCGGGCACGCGGCTGGTTCGGGTCAGGGATAAGGTCGTCAAGATCAATCTGCTCGACGCGTACATTTGCCGGAGTCGACAGGCTGCGCAGCTTGTCGAGAGTGCCCATCGGCTTGCTTTTTACAATGGTATTCATCTAGTTTCCTTCTTAGCTGTTCGTTCAAGCGAAAGCATGCGTTGCAAAGTCCCGCCATTGTTGCTTGAGCGCCTTGTCCTTGGCATGCTTCCAAACTGGCCGGAAGTTCTGACAGGCATCCGAGACTGGGGTGCGCAGAGCAAATTCTTCAATGAGCATGGGACCGAAGCGGTCCAGCAAAGCAGCACGGAACTGCTTTGAGAACGCAGCTGCCTTGACATAGCGGTTCAGGATCATCTTGACGTCCAGACCCTGATTAAGCGCCCGTACAGACTCGACGGTATCGAACGTGTCATCGAGGCCGGTAACAGACGACAAGTGCGCCTCGACAACGATGTAAACCACGTCTGCCCACAGCATCGGAGCGGCAATGCGTGGTCCCAGGGCAGGCGGCGTATCGATGATGATGTACTTGAACGGCAAGGCGCGGATGGTGTCGAACAGCTCGACAGCACGTTCGAGCACTGTCTCGTCTGCATCGAGCAGGTTCAAATCCCGGTGACCGTGCAAGAGCTTCACATTCGGGAGCAAGGTATCCATATACGGCAGATCGCCATCTTCGAACAGCATTTCTGCGCCGCCCGGGTTTTTGTTGATGTCGAGATCGCCGGTCAGGAATTGCGACAGGTTGCCCTGCCCGCAGAAGTCCACTGCTAACACCAATTCATCCGACCCTGCTTCGAGCAGCGTTTCAGATGCCCCGTGCACCAGATGGAACGTGTTGGTCGTTTTCCCGACCCCGCCCTTTTGGTTGGTGACTGCATAGATTTTGCTCATTACCGTGAGTCCTTTCTAGGAAGCGGATTAGCCCTTGTTCGTACGCTCTACCGCCGCTTTCGCTGCTTCATAAATCTCTGGATGGTGTGTCTGCAATACATTCACAAATTCCAGCTGCTCGACTACCAGGGATGGCACAGACACTCGCAGTCGTCGGTCGAGCTGCGCTCGCGAGGCTTGCTCGAACAGTGCGTCGAACATGTGCGGCTCCAAGCGGATCAATACCGGCTGCTTTTTTTCTTTGTTCTGTTCAGACATGAACAACTCCTTAAGTAGCGTGCTATCATGATATCCACATATCATCGTGCGCGCAAGCATTTTATGGTTTTTTTATATTACTAATTATGGGAAGCCGCTGAAGATAGCGGCACTGTTGTTATTTTTTCGGCACCATCTTTTCTGGCGGGTAGATGTATTGGACCCACCAGAAGATCGCGGTGTAACAAAAAGCTGCGGCCGAAACTCCGCATGCTTCGGCGGTCGCGGCTACCTGCTGTGCCAGTGTGGGAAGCAGTTGGATATTGACTTGCTCCCACCCTGTCTTGCCGGTAACGCCATTTGCCAAGGTCATCGCGGTCTTCGGCTTGCGCCAGTGCAGACCATGCTCCCACGGCCGCTCTGCAATAAATCGCGTCAACATGTCTGCAAACATGTCAGTCAAGGATGGATAAAGGAAGGGCGTAATACCCTTTAGGTAGGTATAAATCTGAGTTGGGCAGCGCGTAGGGACCGCCTTCAGCTTCTCAGCTCGTTTCACTGGACGACCGATCCGCCGTCCACGTCCACTCTGCGTCCCCTGGCTTTCTTGATCTTGCTCACCAGCGCTCTGCTGGTCAGGCGTTGTCGCATCTACCTGCGAATTTTCCGACGGTGGCTGCACACCTTTTGTAGGGCCTTTTGTGTTCATCTGTGTAGCCTGACAAGTGTTTACTATTAGAATAAAGAGTTGCAATCATAGAATAAATCCAAGATTTGATACAGCTCTTTTACTCTACAAGCTCGTTATCGAAAGCCTAACTCTGCTTCTGACGTTGGAATTCGTCTACTACCTTTTCCCAGTATAGGGGCCAGGGAACGTGATGTCGCGTGTGACCATGACGTTGAACTTGTAGCCCGGATCTCGCGACAGCGTTGGCTGAACATTCATCCCCCGCTGAATGAAGGCTGTGCCGGTCTGCCCCAGTTGTTGGCCGAGCGACTGTGTGATGACTTGAGAATTCGTCTGGACACCATTGGTATTGGTCGGCTGCTTTTGCGTCAGCGACACGCTGGCGGACAAAGCAGCCATCGCGGCTGCACCGCCAAAGACTTTGCCATAGTGATTGTTGACGTTCGCGTCGAATCCGGCATAGCCTCCCTTGTTTGCGCCAGGCATGCCTTGGAGATCGATACTCGATCCGTCTGGGAAAATCACACGATGGAATATGGTCAGGATACTGGTCTGTCCGTACGCGATTTGGCTGTCATATGTGCCGATCAGCCGGCTGTTGCGAGGGATCAACAGATGCTCGCCACTTACCGAATCAAAAACGTCTTCGGATACGCGTGCGCAGGTTTGACCCGGCAGATCCGAGTTAACGCCACATTGAAGCTGCGCTGGAATCGCCCATCCCGCTTGCACCTCGTAAGGAGATTGAGGTTCGCGAACGCTGCTTTTTAATGAGGTTTTCGACGGCGCTTCGTTCTCCTTAAGGAACTTCTCTTTGCGCGCCTGCTTGTTCGGATCATCCTGCTGTGCGCTGCCTGTACCGAGGGCTGGGAAGCCCTGCCCTTGGGCACCCTGCCCGCCCGCGCCGGCCTGCCCGGCCGCAGCAGCAAGCAACGCCGATTGCGCGTCGAGGCCAGCCTTCATTGCGGCCGATGTGCCCATGCCGCCACCCATGCTGAGACCGTCGCCACCACCCATTTCAAGCGGTGCCGAGATCGCCTTCTGATGTGCGTCGGCCTTGGCTTTCGCCACTCGTAGAGCCTCGATTTGCTCCGGTGTTTGCTGTGGCGGCACTGTCGCACCTGCAGGTGCATTTACCTGATTAACCTGTTCTGCCATATTGCCACGCGCACCAGGTGCGGCGCCGAGCGCTTGCGGCGACAACTTGGGAGTTGCGCCTCCCTGAGCCGGTGCACTCTGCCCGAGGTTGTATCCAGGGCCGACATTCTGCCCTTCTTGACCACCGTTCGCGGTTGCGGCGACGCCTCCGAGGTTGCCTTGTTGTCCCGCCAGCGAATTTTGGTTCTCCACCGCAGCGATCGCTGCTTGGCCGTTGCCGACGTGCTCGAAGTTCGGCTTTGCCGGTACAATTTCTGGAGGCTTCTCCGCATCTTCGACCTGCTCCCCTTCTGCCGGCGCAGGTTTCGGCGCCGTGTCGTCTTCCATACTAGCGATCGAGAAGAGGATGAACATTACAACCACGCCGGCCACGAGCATCATCATGCTCTTGGCCTTGCGCGACAATTTCGTCACGCCTGTTACCTTACCTTTCAGCTGCACGGTATCTGGCGAATCAAATGCGCTTGCCATTAGTTATTCCCTTCGTTTGCCCAGCTGAACCACCCCTTTTTTTCGTTCTTGGTCCAGGTGATCGTGATCTTCTGCTCGTCGTCGTCGTTCCCGATCACGAGCATCGCTTTATCGAACAGCTTGTCGACCTCGTATAGGGTTGCTGACTTTGGGCGCCAGTTCAGGAACTCCGCATTGCCGTCTTTTCCGATGCTGACGAGCACTGGGGAAACAGCGTTAGCCACCTTCTCCGGAAGATGGATGTACACCTTGCCGCAGGCGTTATAGACTCGCGTCGGCTTGAACGAGCCGCCGCCTTCGATCTTGTAGGCGAAGTCCAGACCTTGAACGCAATTAGCTGGTATCTGGGTCTGAGCACGCTTTTCTTCTTCTTTTTTCTTGCGCGCTGCGAGCTTTACCGACTCGTCCCACTCTTGGGCGACTGCTTCAGGGTAGTAGAAGCCGATCGCATTCACATACGCTTTTTCATCGGAGCTGGAATTCAGCTTGATCTGATATACACGGCGGTCAGTGTAGAGGATCAGATTCGTCTCAATTCCGGTTTCGGTGGGTTTGACCACGATATGAGTCGTCGCCGCATCCCCCGTGCCAGAGGTGCGCTTTGTCATCTGGAAGCGTGCAGTGTCGCCAGCAACCGGCGTTCCAGTAAGCAGCTCGCCAGGTTCGAGCTGGATGTCGCAGGCGCGCAGTAGCGTGCAGGTCAGCGTTGGCAGGTACTGGCCAAACGGGTACAGCACCCGTCCATCGTCGCTCATGATTGGCTTGGCGACGCCGGTCTCCCGCCACTTTTTCGACTGCGCAATCGCTGCGTCTTCCAACGTCAGAAACCGCTTTCCTTCGGCATGTACCGAAAACGCGGCCGACACGCCCAGGAGCAAAGTAATCAGTTCTTTTTTCATTTGTATTACCTCAACCGTTAACCTTGGACCACTGGAATTCCGTGATGTAGAAGCCGGCGCCATTCGCGCGGATCGCCGATTCAGTAGTGGGCGCGACTATCTTGTAGGTGAAGACGCCCTTCCACCGCTCGCTACCGATCCTCTGTCCGTTCGGCGCAATCCGTGTTTCTTCCCATTCGACCTCGAAGGTGTTTCCGGTACGGGGCAAGGTATATTTGACTTCCGGCTCCACCGTGTTCACAGCCGCAGCCTCGAAAGGCTTCGTCTTCGCTATGAACTCATCGAGCTTGAGCTTTGCTGCACCGGCTCCGTCAACTCTCGCGTAAGACTTTCTCAAAAACGCTTTTTGCGCTGCCTGATCGCTTACGACGCGCCGCGTGTTCTCGACCCATTCAGCCATCTCCGCGCGAACCACCCGTTTGAAGTCGACAGGGTTGGCTGCGTCAGCTGGACCAACCGAGACAACGTGTCCGAGCTGGTCGACCATCACGTAGTACGGCTGGAACTTGCTCGTCAGGACGTAGTTGGCGTTGATCCCGATCGACACTGCCAGGAGCGCGGCAGTGATTTGAAACGCGATGCGCCAGTTACGCTTATCCGATGCCAGATCCATGTAACGGTCTTTGCTCTTTTCCTGATTAAGGAAGGGAGATTCCGTTTTTTCAACTTTGTTCTTTTTTCGACTCAGCATGATTATTCCGAAATAACTATATTACTGTGTGTGGTTTACATTGATTTGCATTGTTGCTGCATGCGCTGCGTCGTCGGGAAGATAACCTTTCAGCTCTTGTATGCGGCGGTGTAGCGGATCGCGATTCCTTTGTTCATTTGACGCTGCTTTAGACTCGCCGCCTCCTGATAAGGAGCCATTTGAGGCATCGCCCTGACCGCTACCACCTGACGTCTCGGACAATCCAGCTGATTTAGACGGATCGGTTGAAGATAGAGATGGCGGGCTACCGCTCGCCTTTCCACCGCTCGCGCTTTCTGGTGCTGCGCTTGGCATGCTGGTCTTACTCGCACCAGGTGGAGTAGCAGAGCTGCTAGGGGAAGAGGAAGCACTTGTGCCGGTTGTACCTGGGGTACTTGCGGGTGCATTTCCTGCCGTCGGCGCCGCACGCCCAACAGGCGCGCTGCCTACCGAGGCTGCATTCGGACTGCCCTGCCCCGCGCCCCCATTTGCCCCGCTTTGGGCCGTGGCGGTGCTGCCAGCAGCTTGCGTAGAAGCGTTACTCGCAGCGCCTGATGGCGTGGAGGCGTTACTCGCAGAGCCTGATGACGTAGAGGCGTTACTCGCAGAGCCTGATGACATAGACGTGTTCGTTCCAGATGAAGTCGAGGCCGACGCTGTACCAGACGCCGCGGCAGCAGCTCCCCCCTGCGAGTCTGCGCTACTGCCGCCTGCTACACCGGCCATGCTCCCGCCACGACCCGCTTGGATGCTCGTTGCGATCTTGCCTCCGGTACTGTTCGACACCTTCTCACCGAAGCCAGCCGCGCCGCCTGCCAAGCGATCGCCGATCGCGCCCGATGCCATGCCTAGCCCGTGGCTCGCCACCTCACCTACAGCATGCGCCGCCAAGCCTGCGCCGGATTTCCCCATATCCATTCCTGAATCAAGGCCCGCGCCAAGTGCCTGTCCAACGCCGGTTGCGGCTGCTGCACCGCCGCCGAGTGCGCTTGCCCCAGCCTTACCCATTGCTGCACCAGCAGCTCCCAAACCGGCAATTGCAGCGCCTGCGCCAATGGCTGCGCCCATTATGTCGCCAGCTGACATGCTCGGGCTTCCCGACATCATGCCGCTGGCAATTGCGGGGACTTTCGTCGCCAGGAATGCGTACATGAATGCACTGCCGGACGCAACCATCATGCTCGGCAAGAATTGTGGACCGTTGACCAGCTTAATGTCGCTAAACAGCGTCGCCCCGGTTCCCACGATGATGTACAGCAGCATGAGCTTGACGCCTGTCGCAACGACGTACTGTTTGTACTTGGTCGCCATATCTGTGGTCCAGCGGGAGCCGCCGAAGCCCATGAGAATAATGCCGGCGCCGATCGCAATGCCAGACTCGATTTGGGCGATTAGTAGTTGTGCAGCAGTCCACAGGAAAGCAAGGAAAATCAGCAGTGCCATCCCCACCGCAGGAAGTACAGCAACCATTTGCTCGCCCAAGTCGAGGTCCTTCAAGATCTCGAAGACACCGATAGCGGCATCATAGCCATGAGCGGCAATGCCATCTGGGGTAGTAACGTTAGTCCCGCCAGCCTCTTTACCGATCTTGGTGAACGAGTTGAGCACTTGAGGAATCCAAGTGTTGGACGACATCAAAAGGAACAAGAAAAAAGACAGTGTCATCAGCTTTTTGCCTACGCTGAACATCATGTCTTCGAATTCCTTTTTCTCGAAAATGAAATTCGCACACAACCAGCCGAAGTCGATCGCAGCCAGCAGTAGGAACAAACGAATTGCGTAGACACGAATGATCTCGCTCCACTGGAAAGCCTTGCCACCATTCTCCCCAATGTACGCGTCCCCAATTTTGTCAAGGATGTTGAACGGGAGCGGAGCTTGCTGCCCCTGTGCAAACGCACTTCCAGCATCGAGCAGGAACCACATGCCAAGTAGGCCTAATACACACCAACGCACGTAGCTACGTGACGCCAAGATCCGGCTGAGAACTGAAGCAATCATCACTGGTCCGATCTATTTTTTTACGTCTTCTGGCTTCACGATTTTTGTGCTACGCGGCAGACCGCCAAGGAAGGCATCGAGCCCTTCCTTTTTTTCTCCAGGCGATGCTTTTTGAACCTTCGTGCTCTTGAGCGGCTCGCTTACAGGAGCTTTTTTTCCCTGCCCGCATGCCACCAGGCCGACCATTACAGCTACAACGACGATAAGATTTTTCATAGCTATTTCCTCGATAGGTTACGGGTTGGCTGACGCCGGCATCGTGCCGCGAACCACTTTCGTTGATCGCATACCACCACTGTTCAAAAAGAAGTTAACGCTCTTTTTAGCTTGATCACTGACACTGGTTTCCTGTGCCAAGAACGTGTTCTGGGCCTTCATCTGTGCCATTTGCAGCTGTCGCAGCTGCTGCATCTGGCCAACCATCGCAATTCCGACGTCGTTCCCAGCCTGCAGAGCTGCCAGTTGACCATTGGCAGTACGCGAGCGAGATTGTAGCTCCTGAACCATGTCGCGTTCACCGACCATCGCGTCGCTCTGCACGTTTGCCACAGCAAGGGCATTGACGACCGCGGCATGAGAGTTGTCCGACCAATTCCGGTAGGCTTTCGGATCGAATGGTGACGAGTAGCCTGTATGGACCTTCTTGAACGCTTCTTCCTGACCTTGCGAGGTGTAACTGATACGCTGGCCATTTACCACAACCGTCTGCAAGTTCTTGAATGCTTCGGCCATGTTGTGACTCTTCCACAACATGGCAGCGCTGTCATCGAGAAGCTGGCTGGGGGTCATCTTCTCCAAGTTCTGCAACATCATCTTGTACTGATTGAATTGATGAACCGTTTGCTGCAACTGCTCTTGGTACTGTGCAAGGAGCTGAACGTTATTTGCGATTTGGGTGAACTCGGTCGCGCCCACTACGGCGCCTGCAGTTGCGTAGTTGGAGAAGTTCGCTGCCAGGATCGCCACGATTAACAGACGTTTCATATTTATCTCGTTTCAGGGTTGCAGATGTCAGGATTGTTTTCGACGCCAGCGTTTACGTAACCATATTTGCCAGCTCGCACCAGATCGGCCTGTACAAAGGTACGACGGTAGTGGTCAGGGTCAACGCTTCCGATACCTCCCTTCTTCATAGCTTGAGCCATAGCTTTGGTTTCTTGGACCATCCGGCTGTAGGTCTGGACTTTCGTCTCGCTCTGCGAGTCGAGCACGCCATAGCCCGCATAGAGGGACCACCCACCGCCCGCAAGATATGGGTTTAACGGCAGCGTAAAGCGTCGAGCGGATATTCCGCTTGCCACGACCTCATAAGGAGGAAACATGCCATTCGTCCATTGGTGCCATGTATCGCCGACCAGGAACATTGCTGCTGTTCCAGCAGCGTCACGCATCCCCACAAACAGCATGCCAGACCGGCCAGCATCAGCAGCCATGATTGGGAGGGTGAACGTCACATATGGTTGGAGGCCTTGGCAGAAGACTTGCGTATCCGAGATCGTCAGCGCTGGCCCAGAGGCAATCTGGGCTGCAACCGACATCGGAATGGAAAGCATGGCTGCGCAAACTGCACCCAACAGAATTCGATGGCTGTTCATGCGCGCAGCAGCCTACGATGACGGAAGCCAGCAATGGCCCGACGAGTCAGGAAGCGCAGACCCAAGCTAACCAGCGTGAGAGCGAAACTCAAAACGAACCCAATCCCTGCCCCAACCAGCCTCAGCAACGGGATTCCGACCACCAGGCCAAACAAAAGCATACTCATATTCTGCTCCTTTCCTTTTACTATGATTTTATTGTATCACAGTGATATAGGGAAAGATATCAAAATATCTTACGCCGCGCGCTGTTGCTCTGAAACAACTTGCCGATCCACTATGTCAGCCCATCCCCCAAGCTGGCCGCGCCCCCAATCCTTACGGACGTTGCACCACCTGAGCCATTCCACAACCCAGCGATCGCCATAACGCCTCATGAAGTCGCGAGCCTGTGCAACGTCTTCCTTGCCCGAGGCGCCGACAAAAGCCAGGTTGAGGGGACCTAGACCAAGCTGGAAGCGGCGGCGTCCGAGCGGGGAAATATAGTAGTAGTCCCTCTTCTTCGCCATGCGGCCGATGATGTCGAGCTGACGCTGATTCAGTCCAAGGCTGTAATACGGTTCGGCGGCGTGCTCGTCCGAGATTACCTCTGGATTTGCCAGCAGGATCTTCGTTGGACAGCTGTTGTAGAGCACGTCGCGGATCTTGCTCTTTCCAACGTCAGAAATTTGTTGGGTAGCGAACCAGACCGCGCAGTTCGCCTTTCGCAGCGTACGTAGCCATTCGGCGATCTTCTCACGGAACAGTTCGTGGTCGAGCATCAACCACGCCTCGTCGAGCATAAGGAGCGTGGGCGAACCGTCGAGACCACGCTCGATGCAGCGGAACAGGTAGAGCAGCACCGGCACGACGTACTTGTCGCCCATGCCCATCAGGTGTTCCATTTCAAACACGACGAAGCGGTCGAGTGAAACGCTATCCTGCTTTGCATCAATCATCGGATTCCCACCCTTGAGAGTGTAGGGTTCCAAAGCAGCACGAATCTGCTCGTCCTGAATCTGCGCGCAGAGGTCAGTCATCGTGCGCATAGTAGCGTCCGGCTCTTTGCCGAGCGTTGCTAACGCTTCCCGAATGAACTTGCGATGGGCCGGCAGCACGACGACCCCCTGCAGCCGCAACAGGGTTTCGACATACTCTTCAGCCCATGCGCGTTCCACAGGTTTATGCACTTGAGCGAAGGGAGCAAAGCCAATCTCAGGGCCATGCTCGCTGCCGATGTCGAAATAAGTCCCGCCTACGGCGTTACATAACACGAAGGACGAGTAGCCTTTGTCGAATTTCCTGACTTTCGCGTTGGGAAAGCGCATGAAGCTCGCAATGAGGAATTCGATCAGGGTCGACTTACCGGCGCCGGTCGGGCCAAGGATCATGCCGTGGCCAACGTCATCGACGTGCAGGTGCAGCCTGAACGGTGCATTGCCAACGGTCTTGGCCATCGCAATCGGAGGGCTGTTCGGTGGATAGAAAGCACAGGGATTTGTCACCAACCCCGGCCAGGTAGCCGTCGTCGGGAGCAGGTGCGAGACATTGAGCGTATGCATGATCGGGCGGCGCACATTCTCGAAACCGTGACCGGGCAAGGTTCCAAGAAACGCTTCAACCGAGTTCACATCTTCCTTGCGCGCGGGGAAGCCAAGGTTGCGCATTAGTGTCGCGCACTCGTCAACCGCTTGCTTGAGTCGTACTTCATCGTCGTCCATCATCACAACCACGCTCGTGTAGTGGCCGAATTTTACTAACCCTGACCCGGACAAAGCCATTGCCGTCTGCGCATCGACCTGCATCGCTAATGCATCCTCGTCGATTGCGCCGGTATTGGAATTGGTCGCCTGATCACGGATGCCGCGGACCTTCTGACGCCACTTCTTCCGTAGCTTGTCGAGAATGCCCTTCCCCTCTTCCGAGTCGAGGAAGATGAAACGCGTGCTCCAGCGGTACGAAACCGGCATGTTGTTGAGCGCGGCCAAGATCGCGGACTGGCTCTGGGACGGGAACCCCTCGATCGTCAGGCAGCGGATGAATTTGTCGCCAACCTTGGGGTCGTTGCCACCCGTGAAATCCTGACTTGCGATGATGCTGTCATAGAAGCAGCCTTCAGGTGGCTTGACGATATGCTGATTGATCCCGGTAGCTGCGTAGTGGCAATAGCCGGCCAAGTGATCGATCGTTACGCTCGACCCATCCAGGCCGCTAGAGACGGTCTGCTCGCTCATGCGGGTAATGCCGTCGAAGACAGTCCCGAGTTGCGCGTGCATGTCGTCGATTTCTTCTTTGAAGCGTGCGATGAGCTGTTCTTGCCGTGCATTTGGCCCGCTGCGCAAGTCCTCGCTTTGCTCAAACATCAAGGCAGTAGCCTTGCTTTCCAGTTCCAACGGTGGAAGATACGTGAAGACCATCGCGTAGGCGCTCTCGAAATGCGCTCCTTCACGATTGTACTGCGCAGCGCGTTCGTCATCCATGAGCTGCGTAATAGGGTCAGCGAAATGGGAGTTGCCCGAATAGCCAATGGCTGTCGCACGGTTGGCATCGACGTGTACCATCCACCCGGAGCCGCGGCGACGGAGGACGTCGTTGATTCGAGCCGAGATGCTCTCCAGCTCGCCGACGCTGGCCGATTCGGTATCGGTGCCTCGATAGAAGAAGCCAGCTATCAGCTCGCCACCTTTGCCGAGCATGATTCCCGGTTCGATGGGTTTAGCGTAGCGCACGAGATCAGCAAACCCTTCGGCCTCGTCGCGAAACTCCTTCTGCATCCCGGCGCGGCCGGCGACGAGCGCATATCCAATCACGCCGAGGAGGACGGGGATAATGCTGAACCAGAACAGACTCATAGGTGTACCTTACTTAAAATCTTTGTAGGCGCGCAGGGGAGCGTTCATACGTCCGCGTGCGGGATAAAACGCCTTGTATTTTCGGTGGCGTTTCAGGACCTGCCACATCATCGGGTCGGCAATCGCTAGGCGGCGCATTAACCCGAGCCACAGGACCCATGCGAGGGCACTGCCCGGAATCCCGTACCAAACGCCGTAGCGCATCGAGAGCACAAAGGCGAGGTACATACAAAACAACAAACCACCCAGTACCAGGCCGCGCTCCCCTCCCATGAACGAGAGGGGACGCACTAGCGATGCGTGGATCGTGACTTTCGCCAACTCCACGCGATTGCGCTCACTCATGGCCTACTCCGGTTAAACGCCGCAGGTTGTGCGCGCAGCACCGGCTTTTACGGCGATCCAGCCGATGATCGACGCGCCGCCGATCGCCATCGCGACGGCCATCGTGATGTTCAGGACCTTTTTCATGATCCCGGTCAGTTCCTCGCCAAAGACGAAACCAGCCCCTGCGGCGCCGAAAGCCACTGAGCCGATCGCGATCATGGTCGGACCTCGGAACCAACCGGCGATGCCGCAGAGCGACGAATCCCATGGCGCGGTGCCGTCACTTACCTGTGCAGCGGCCAGGCCGGCGTAAGTGCCCAGCCACAGCATCATGAATGCGCGCCCCCAGGTCATGTTCTTAGGGATCGACTTCACGAAGTCGATCAGCGAAGCTGCATTGCGACGTACGCGAGCACGCACGTTCTGGACGAGGGATTTAGCCGTAGGAATAGTGATATGCATGGTGTTCTCCGTTAAAAAATTTAGACGTTGGTAGTGATGTATTGCTTTTTTGCCTCGTCGTAACCTTCGACGACGACGAGCTGGCTGATCTTGCGACCAGCAGGAATTTCCCCTTCCTTCCCAATGAAAATGCACAGGTCGATTGCCTCTGCGATCTCATGCGGATTTGCCTTGATGCCGGGGTTTTCTTCGATCAGGCGTTCCATTCGCACCAAGCCTTCGGTAGGTCCATTGGCATGGATACTAGCGGCGCCGCCGGGATGCCCGGTGTTGTACATTTTCAGCAGTCCCAAAGCCTCGGGTCCGCGCACCTCACCCACGCAGATGCGATCGGGACGCATGCGTAGCGTGGCAGAGAGAAGCTGCGTGATGCTTGTATCCTTGTTCGAGCGCATCTGGACATAGTTCTGCGCAGAACACTGGATTTCGCCGGTATCCTCGATAAGAACGATTCGGTGCTCGGGCGTCAGCTCTTCGATACAGTGGAAGATTGCGTTGAGTAAGGTCGTCTTGCCACTGCCTGTCCCGCCGACGACCAAGATATTCTTGCGCATCTTCACCGCCGTGCGGATCACATCGGCGTGCTTCATCCCCTGCACCATCATCTTGAAATCGGTGTGCGAGCGTTTCACCCGGTTCAACGGGTCGCTAAGGTCCGTGAGGATGCCGGCTTTTTCGTAATCATCGAGCGTGAAAATCAGGGATGCCTTTTTTCGAATGGCGAAAGCTGGGCGACTGACGATAGGCGCAATCAATCCCTCAAACCGACTTCCGTCAATAGGAAGTTCGCCTTCGAGAACAGGCTTCTCGCGCGTGATCACGGTATTGAGCATCGAGGCGATCGTCCCGAGCAGCTTCTCAGCTTGCGATACGGGCATGTCATAGCCCGTATAGCTCATCCCCTCCCCGAGTCGGTCGCGCCATACCTTGCCGTCAGGGTTCAGCATGACCTCGATTACGGTCGGATCGGCCAACTCGCGCATGACGACAGGCCCGAGGTCGCGTCGCAGCCCTTCGAGCTGCCGTTCTTCCGATTGTTGCTGCAGACTGGGTGGCAATGCCACCGGCGATACTTGTGGGTTTTTCGTCATGTTGTTGGATGATTCTAATAAACTAAATTCAGGTAAAGGATACAGCTTTTTTTGTACCACAATGATATCATAATATAATATTGCCGTAGAACAGCAAATTATTTGTGGTTTTTCTGACGTCAGAAAAAGCCGATCCCAACAAGGAGCTAGAAAACAATGAATTTCAAACAATCTTTGCTCGCGACTGCGGTAGCGCTGTGCCTGTCCGGGTCCGTGCACGCGGCGTTCTTTGTCAACGACGACGCTCCGGTAGTGACCGCCGCGCATCCCGAGGCCGCACGCAAGGACAAGCGGCTCTACGTTCCGTTCACGAAGGGTCGGCTTTCCAGCGCCGCGCGTGCTGACCTGGACGGTACGATCGAGAACTTCTCGAACATCGAAATGGTTAGCATCACGACCTATGCACCGACAAAGGCGGCCTTGCCAGCGGCACAACGCCGTATTGCGATAGTCCGGAGCCTGATGATGCGCCGCGGAATTCCGCGAGAGCAGATCAACGCTAACTCCGAGATTGACCCATATATCGATCCGACCGACACCGACGTGCAAGTCGTCATCCGGGCGTCCACGCAACGCCCGACCATCGAAGGGATGCGCACAGCGCGTTTCGTTGGTCAGCCGGTGGCCCGAGAACTGACAGCTCCAATCATCCAAGCTGCGCAATTCGTGCAGACACAGGCGCCCCAGGCTGTGCCGCAACAAGCCATGACCGCACCGCCCCAGCAGGGCCAGAACGCGGCTACGCTCGCTTTCGTCAAGAAGATCATGGCAATGGCATCGAGCAAGCTCATCACGCAGGAAAGCGCGGTACGCTTGGTCAATGAGTACCTCGCCAATATGCCTGCGCCGCAGGTAACGGGTACTACCACGACTGATGGAACCCAGATGCAAGCAGCAGTGCCGGCGCCGGCAGCGCCGCAGATCGTTCCATTCGGCGAAGTGCCCCGAGTCTGGACGCTTGCGGCAAACAAATCACTGCGCGACAACATCAGGGAGTGGGCTATCGCGGCCGGCTATACGGAGCCGAGCTGGACTGCATCGAACCTGTACCAGATCACCTACTCGTCCACGTTCACCGGCACCTTCCTCGAAGTTCTTAACCAGGTGGCCAGCAGCGTGCCGACGGTTGACTTCCGAGTGTCACGTGCGCGCCGAACGATCGAGGTAGTCGACGCCCGCCATTAGGCTTCGCAAGACGCAAAAAAGGCCTCCGTAGTGAGGCCTTTTTTTTGGGCGCATCAAGTGCGTCACCAGCTGTCGAACGTGTCAACTGCCGGCGATTAGCGGTTCCTGCACCCCACCGTACGTCGGTAGAATGATTTGCCGTGGTGCCTGCGCTTCCGGCTGGGCACGTGCCTTGCGGTTGCGGCTCTTCACTGCCGCTCCAGCAGCAGTCCTTATCTCTGGAATGCCCGTGCGAGCATTTGCGACTACCTTCGCAACATAGCCGTTGCGCAAACCATCATGGAAGTTGCCAGTGTTGAAGGCCGAAATAGCGGCTCGCAGCGCTGTTTGCTCGCCTTTGAACTTCCGTAACGCTTGCTCGTAGAGCAGGCTAAGAATTTGCCCGCCTAACTCCAGATTCGTGCACGGGTCAAAGAGCTGCTCGATCGACACACCCAGTTTCGGGAGATGTTGACTACTCACCTGCGTCAAGCCCATTCCAACCAGGTGCCCCTGAGCGATTAGGCTGCGGGCCCGCTCGGCCGCTTCTTGCGCGCTACCGAACCTGAACGATCTGAGCATATGCTTCCTTTGTGACCAAGGCATTCCGCGTGGACCGTCATCCGAAAGGACGTACACATGGCCGTTCGATTCAGTTTTGACAATCGCACCGAGCGTAGCACTATGGACTTTCGGAGCGCATTCGGACATAAACGTAGCGACATCACGTGCGTGAACATGAAACGGAAGTACTGTGCCTATCACAGCGAAAAGTGCGCAGACGATTGCCAGACGCCGAGAATGCGACGACCTAGGTCTGCATAGTAAGAATGACATTCTTATCCAGGGGATGAAACTTTGCTGCTGCCCCGTTTGCCGAGAGGACAGCAGCAAAGCTCTAGTTATGCAACTGGTGAGTTTTAAAGCTCACTGTTACCGACAGCGGATAACATAAGTTGTGCCGTTTGGTCGCACCACCACGCTACCGCATGTTTCTATCGGCTCCGAGTCATACACTGGCGGCGGCGGCGGCGGCGGCGGCGGCGGGGGCGGCGGCGGCGGCGGTGGCGGCGGTGGCGGCGGTGGCGGCGGTGGCGGCGGCGGATCTTGCGGCGGCGGTGCGGTTGGCGTTGGGTTCGGCGGTGGCGTTGACATTTCCGTTTGCGTCGGCGTTGGCGTTGGCGTCGGCGTCGGCGTTGGCGTTGGCGTTGGCGTTGGCGTCGGCGTCGGCGTTGGCGTTGGCGTTGGCGTCGGCGTCGGCGTCGGCGTCGGCGTCGGCTCCACTGTTGCTGGTACGCTTGAGCACTCGGAGTCATCGAACAGTACCCAAAGACCGTACGTGTAAACGCCGTCTGTGTTTGTTACTTTGCGACGCTGCACTTTTTGACCGTACATACCCGATCCACACGCGCGGTCTCGGTACTCGTAATACGTTTTAATGACAGGTGCCTTACAGGTCGGATTGCCATAGAAATCGTATACCACCGTAGCCGGCGCCGTGCATATTGGATCGACATCCACACAGTGTGCTAAGCCACTTCCTGCTGTGGTCCAGCGCTTGCCAGCCGGGCAGTCTTTCGGGGTGGACGGGGTCACGCAGTTGCTTAAGCCAATGCCGGCCGCACAATCTGCGGCAAACTTCGCGGCCGTGCGGCTGTCGCCAACCTGCTGGATCTGGGTAACGGCCCCCGACACGATGGGGGACTTGGGTAACAGTGTTTGCGCGCGCAAAGAGCCAGTTAGGCTGGCTCCCAGGACCAAGACTACTAACAGAATATTCCGCATTTCTTAATTTTCCTTTCAGTACCTGCATTCGAGATTCATGATGTTGGTTAAACCAACGGTGTTTCCTGAGATTTCCCCTCCTGTGTTGTCTTTCAACCGGATCTTCACTGACCAAGTAGTTGTGCTCGAATTTGTCGCACTCCAATACATAGTCTGCTTTGGCGGTGCGGTCGTGAGATCGAGCGTTACCTGTGTCGCGTCGAATGAGAAGTCGGGGACCCCCCCTACGTCGCATGTCGGCATGGTCACGACTGTCCCGTCCTGTACGATCACCGTCGAGATGAGGATTTTCTTGCTAATAAGGCTGACCAGTCGGACGTAACGCAATAGCCCTCCCTGCCCTGATTTGCAGACGAGCATTTCTCCGTTGGCTACCGAGGTCGCAGTGCTACCGTCCTGCGTGCACGCCGTGCCAGCCGTAACACGTAGACCGTCGTCGACATTCCACTTCGTCCCGTCGCAAACCATCGCCACTCCGGAGCCGCTGGCCAGGGCGCCAAGAGTGGAACACGCAGAGCCGATCGTTTTTAGATCAGTAACAAACTGGTCCGCTTTGATCGTTCCTGTAGCATTCACGTCGGCGACGTTATTGACTGAGTTGTTGCCAACATTCAAGTTACCCGTCATCGCGACAGTGCCATCCTTGCGAAGGTACTGTGCGAATGTAGATGAGGAGTATCCAAAGCGAGAACAAAGCAGCCCTTTAGGCGTGCCAGAGACAGGATTCGGCGCTCGCCACGTCCCACCCAGCCCCTGGATAGCTCGCCCTTCCGCATACCCGCCATCGGCACCTAGCCACTTCATCGCCGTGCCAAGACGGATATAGTCAATCTTGTTGTTATTGAGCAGTGGCGCATTGATGCAAACCATTCCCTCCAAATTGCACATTGCTCCCGGCGTACTGGGCAAGAGGCAAGAAGACGATGTTGGGCTGATGAAGAATTGATAGATGCCATTAGGGATCAACGATCTCTCCGTGTACCCCGCTGGCAACTTTCCAAGTTGTCGCAACTCGTCGATGCTGGGTCGTAACGGATTGCCTACTGCGATCGGTCCAGTGGAACTGCCGAATGCCGCTCCAGTCGACCCGAACTTGTTAATTTCCCCATAGTAAGATGCAAGATAGTCATTGCCAGCATTGCGCGCCACTTCTAGTCCGGAAGCGATGGCTTTTGCGCGAATGGCTTTTTGCTCATCGGCTTTACGCAAGACATCCCCGGAGGCAGCTATTGCGAGCAGAACCATGACGAGCGCAAGCTCCATGAGGAACCAGCCGCCTTGAGACCTTATCCTTTTCGATTGGGTGTACGCTTTCATGATCCTGATCTTCAACAAGTTACTTAGGGATCACGAACTTAAGCGAGTTAGCCGCAGTGCTACTGCACGCAGAGGACAGGTCCGTCATATTGACTTTTGTGTCAGTAGGCTTGACAACGGTGGAGCCGACCGAAATGCGACGCATCGTAGCGTCCAGCTTCTGCACGACAGCATTGCAGACAGCCTTCGGGTAGTTTGCGCTCGTGCATTCCCACCCGTCTTTAGTTCCTGTGAGGTCCACAGCAGCACAGGTGACCGCGCCCTTGACCTTATTCTGCACGCCAGTCCCGACGATCATCGTCTTCGGGAAGATATCCAAACCCTTAGCGATGGTCTCGGTGACACCCGTGTAGTCCGGCTCGGTGGAATACTTTTCCTGAGCATTGGCTGCAACCGAAATCCAGTTTTCGGCCTCCTCTTTAGCGATTGCCTGGTCGCGCTTCTCCATGAAGCGTAGGAACAGCGGTGAGAGGAGAATGCCGGCCAGGACCAGGACGACAGACATTTCGATCAGGGTCAGGCCTTTTTGCTTGTTGAAAGCGAAGAATTTGTGGGTTTTCATAAGATCCTCAATGTGAATTTAATATATTACTTTGGTTTAGTTTTTTTTACTACTATCTTCCTGTGCCAACTGCTGTTGCAGCTTCATCTGCTTCTTTTTCGTAATGATCGCTTACGGTGTTCGCGACCGTGTTGAACCCGCCATAGAACACTAGAAGGACGAGTACGACACCGATCGCGGAAATGAACGTCACGAAGCCACTACCCTTTTCAACCTTGTCCGTTACGTGGTTCATGCCATCGGTTCCCAGCTGAACCAGACCCATCGCAAATGCGTCATTACCTCCGCTCACGCGGGCGTTTCCGCGTTCGGCGTACGCCACAAGACGCAGATGGATTTCAGGTGAGAGAAGCCCGTTGTTAAACGCTTCTGCGTACTCGCCAGGACGGTCGTCAAGCCAGCTCAGGGTGAAGTTGACACGCTCAGCCATCCAAGGCGACGACCGCGCCTCTAGATCCTCCAGCGCTGCAATCATCGGTGTCTTGTTCACCATGTATTCAGCCATCGCATTGAGAAATCCAGCGGCGGAAAGATCACGGTAGAGCGAATACGGCAAGTGGTTGTCCAGTCTGTAGCGCAACGGACTGCACCAGTTGCGGAATGACCATACGAACCACGCAATACCACCCGCGATGACAGCCGCGAGTACGAACCAGAATTCTCGGACGGCGTAGCAGATCCACCAGAACGCTTCCAAAAGTGTGCCCCATTCGGCATGCGGCAGCAGCTCGTCGAACATCGGCATCTGGAACGACACGAGGACCGGCAGCAAGATCATCGCGGGCACCGCCAACATCGGTCCTTGGACCGCTTTGACTAGCACCTTACGCATCGCATTGCGGCGCCGGATCGAGCTGGCCAGGTCACGCAGTACGCGCGCGCGCTCGATGTCATTTTTCTGTTTCTCGACAGTCGCCAATGAAAGCGCATCTTCTTCTGGCACTGCCTCACCGAGGATCTCGGCCAACTCGGTGTAGTCGTCCATGCGCGCGATCATGTCGCCGTATATTTCTGCCAGCGCGCTCTGCCGTTGTTCAATGCAGAATTCCTGTCGACGAGAGAGGAAGACGAACAGGCTTTCGCCGGCCGAAATGGCTTCTGCCAAGTCGAGATAGAAAGTGTCCCGTTCTTTCTTGAATTTTCCGCGGACCGTCATGCTGCGCTCACCAGCTTTGCGGTAGTGTCCGACTTTTTGAAGGCCTCGACGTCGAATGTCTCGATGTTGCCGAACCGCTCGCATGCACGGATATCGATCCTGCCATCAAGTGCATCTTTGAGCGCATGCAGGAACACAGGTTTGCCGTCCATGTTGTCGGTGTCGAACCGGCCATCGCTCAGCGATCGCCAAGTCGCACGGCCATTGAAGTCGTCTCCCAGACGCATGTGCCGCTGGAACTGTTCATTCGAGTTGGGCTCAAACATTTCTGCAACGACCTTCTGCCCGCTTACGCCTTTTCCACGGCAGGTTGGGCATACCTGACCCTTAATGTAGCCACCTTTAAAACGCATGCGATCGGTCTTTACTCCGAATCGGTCGGCGAGCACCTTGACCTTCTTGCGGAGGGGCAGCGGCGCCAGGTCAGCAGTGGTCGCGCAGTCCTTACACAGCAACGGGACGAGATGCTGGTAGACGCCGAGTGCAACGATGCCTTCGGAGGTCAGCGCACGCATGGAAACACCGATCTCCGGGTCAGTCAGGCGTTCGTAGATGCCCATGAAGCTGTTCGCATGGATAGTTGCCAGACCAAGCACCCCGACGCGGGCTGCGGTGATTGCAGTGTTGCCAGAGGCTCCATTGCGGATCTCGCCCGCCGACAGCACGTCCAGATTTCCACGCAACCAAGATTCCACAGCTTGGTTGTACAGCTTCGCGCTTGCGACTGGATCGCCAGGCACAGCGTTGATCGTTGCATGCGACGCGCCGTACACCTTGAACTCGACAGGATCGTCGAGCGTGACAATCTTGAGTTGCTCGCGGTCGTCCAGGTTGTTCAGGATCGTCTCGACCAGCGTCGTTTTTGCGGAATTCGGAATGCCGGCCACGATGATAAGGCCACGCAAGCCTCCTGTAGCGCGCTCGATCATGGCTACCTGCGACTTCGTGTAGCCCATGTTGCGGATCGTGTACCGAGGTGCTTCGATTGCCCTGTCTACCTCAACGCGGAAGCGCGCAATGAAGTCAAAGCCGTCATTGGTCGGGTTAACTTGGCAGCGCAGGTTCAGCTTCTTGTCGCCGAGATCATAAGTAGCGGTGCACGACGAGTACGAACGCTCGTTGAAGGCCGAGCTGGTGTTGGAATCCTTGTCGTTGAGCTTGTCGTAGACGTGGGCGCATACCTGGAGGGCATACTGACCAAGAATCTGCCCGTCGCGCCCGTTCTCCATATCCTCCAGCTTGCCGTCGATCCGGAAGCGCAGATGCGCTACATCGCCGCGACGCTGGACGTGCAAGTCGGTCGCGCGATGCTTCAGGCCGTATTGCAGCCATTCCGTAAACTCTGCCGCGAATTTAGTTTGCGACGTTGCGATGGTATCGCCCGAGGCCGTCGTGCTTGCCTTGCGGTTGCGTGCGCCTTCCACGATATCGGGCGTAGCCCATACCGTACGCTCGCGCTCGTATTTGGACCCGAGTTGCTCGCGAATGTCGCTGAACAGTCGCTTTGACTGATCTGTACGGTAGATCGCGACGCTAATCAAGATGGTGATGCTATGTCCATCCTTAAGGACAACCACATGCTCGGCATCGGCAGCACGAAGCCGCACGTCAAATTCCTTGCCCACGCCGCTGATGACCTTGTCGGCACGCGGCATTTGTTCCGGCTTCGAGCACACGGCTACGCCGTCTGGCACCGCCACCGTGGAGGGGGCATTCTTGGAGAGCTTTTCGACCGGTTCGTTTGGTGCACTCGGCTTTTTACGGGATAGATTTTTCAGGAATGCGAACATCGGCTGCTCCTTATTGGCACATTGGGGCACTTGCGATCGCTGCACCGATCACGACGCTTTTGCAGACATCCTTTTGCTTCTTCATGGATGCGCGTTTGACAACCGTTACCTTTGAATCGGAGATCGACACCACCTCCCAGCCATCGAACAATGTCTGACCAGGCTTGCGACTTGTCGGAATGTCGCCTTGCTGGAAATCTGCAGACAGATTGCCCACCGGCCCGTGAATGGCGTTCAGGAAAATGTCTGGCCGCGCCGGCTTCTTCGGAGGAGCATCGAGCTTCGCTCCTTCGGCGCCTTGCTGGATGGCCGGAACGTTCGCGCCACCAGTTCCCAGACCGATACCGGATTTAGCACGGGCCTGCTCTGCAAGCAACTCCCCCTGCGCTTTCGCGACGGCAGTATCAGCCTTGGCAACGAGCAGACGTGCATTCTTCTCTGCCAGCTCTGCAAACGTCACTGCCGAGCTTGAGCCTGTGAGGCTCAACAGCAGTAACGCGAGGACGTATCTAATTTTTGACATAAAAAATTCCTTTGACAGTAAATTTCGCGGCTTTCTCGCCCCCGGAGATGTCTACCGTGATTTCGTCGACGCGCATGGCCGCGTGCATGGTTGTAAGGCTCGCGCGCATCAGTCCGAGTGGTCCGACGATTTGGTAAGTTCCCATCTCCAAGTGCAGCGACTTGGGTACTCCTGCAGTGTTGCCTACGGTCTTCGGCGCCCCAAGGGTGTAGACGACAGACTGGAGGCCTGGCAGCAATTCAGGATCGAACGTTCTCTTCTGTGCTTCCGAGGTGAGCTGGACCCAAAACGCGTCGCGCCGTGGGAGTGATGCGAATGCGATCGGAGTAACCTTGCTCTTGTGTTCCCGAAGAACAACGGTTTTATCCAGAGACACCGCGCCGGTCAGGCCGAAATCGAATCGGGTGTTAGCCGGAAACTGCGTGATAAAAACGTCATTGCTACCGCCATTGCGTTTCCAATCCTCAGCACACCCGGTACGGTTGCACGTAACTTTTTGCGCTTCAAAACCCTTGACGACCGTTTGACGCGGAGCCAGCGGTGCCCAGATTGCGTCATAAGCATCGCTACCAAGCGGCGCTGGCGACGCAAGCACAGCTTGAGCAGCCTTCTTGTACTCAGCCACGGGATCGACCTGAACCTGCTGCGCTGCCGCCTCTTCCTCTTCCTGGAGGTCCATGTAGTACCAGCCGTAGACACCGGCAATAGCAAGCGTAGCAAGAGCAGCACGCGTGACCAGAGCACTTCGCGAACGTCGGATCACAGCCTTGCTCATCAGCGCGCTTTTTGCATGCTTGTCGAGCAGATCCGCTGCGCTCAATGTTTTAGCTCCGGGGAAGTCCGGGTGATTACCGAATTCTGCGTAAGCACCGTGGCCTTCCTGATTCAGGCTTTCCATCCGTTCCAGCACATTGGTCGAGGCCAGTACGAGGTCGAGGTACGGTGCACCGTCCACGAGGGCAACCAATGCGTATCGGCTGTGCTTCTCATCCAGAGGCAACACGAGCACGGCATTCTTGCTTTTCCCGGCCATGTAGCTTGCGAACATGACGGCGCCCGAAATGACGCTCTCCTTCTGCTTCGGCTCGCTGGTACCCTTTCGAGGTTGTGGTGCAACGCCGACATACTCTTTTAGCTGGATCTGGTAAGCAGCCCTGTGCCTGCGCACCAGGGCAGCGACATCGGCTTTCGCATTCTTGGGGTCGACCCGCTTCCAGACAGCTCCGAAAGCGACTCGAACACCTTTGATTTCCACAAACGCTGTCATCTCAATTTCCCGTTAGTACGCCGAACCAACGACCGTCGGAGTGATCAGGATGAACAGTCGCTCTTTCTGACTTTCCCCCTTCATGGAGCCTCCGAGGACCAGCGGCACCTCACGGCCCAGTTTCCGGCGCGTGTAGGCTTCCAGCACGCGCTCGTATCCGGTAATCAGTGTCGTGACGCCTGGCGTCAGGAAGGTCTCCTCTTGGAACTCGAAGCCTTTGGTTTCAGGCCCCTCGATCGTTATAGGGTTCTCACCGCCCGAGCTGAGCGGAACAATGTCGGCGAGATCGACGATGCCGATGTTGAACAGCAGCGAAATCTGGTTGCTGTCGAAGATATAGGGCTGCATCTTGAGATCCACACCAGCGGTCACGGTTCCCGGTTCAATGCCAGGAGTGCCACCGACTTGCCCACCTACGCCAGCTGGTGCCGGCGTAGTGCGCGCAATGTAGACCGTCTGTGCGAGCGACTGCACAGTAGTCGTTGAACGGTTGCGAGTGCGGATGTCGTTCTTATAGACCGTCGTCGTTGTGCCGTATTCGTTGAGCAGCGACAGGAACGCCTTCGTCCCATCGAAGCGCCCTACGCTACCCGTGCCGCTCAACAGCTGGATGCCGATATTGCCGCCGACCGAGTTAGCCAGCGATTTTGGCGACGTCACCGTCGCGCCGAGTTTGTTTAGGTTGTTGAAGACGATTTGCCAGTCGATTCCGGCCTGTACGTCGTCGTTCGTGCGGAACGAGATGACCTCGACGTGGAACACCGCTTGACGCGTAAGGACCTCGTTTTCCCGCTGGACGATCTTTTCGGCCCGTTCAACCGCCTCGGGCAAGTCCATCACCACAATGCTTCCAGACGCTTCCGACCCGACGACCTTCCCATCCTTGGTAAGAACTTTACTGATGGCGTCAATCGTGGACTGCATCGGCTTCATCACCGCTTCTTTTCGGGCACTACCCTGGGATGTGAAGCCGGTGGAGATCGAGCCACCAGTGCCGCCGCCGCCCGCTTGAGCTTCAGAACGCCCGCTTTTTCCGAGCGAGAAGTCGAAGGTTTGACTACCCGGTTGCACCATCAGGGAGAACGTTTTGGTAACGAATTTTTGGATGACAACGACGCCATCCTTGAATTCCCAGTTCAGTCCTTGCTCTCGTGTGATCTGGTCGAGCATCGCTTCTGGCGTGGCTTGGGCGTCCAAGATAATCGATGGCGCGTCAGGCCCACGCGGTGGAACGTCGGCCGAAATTCGGATAGGAATGCCGGTGATCGATGACACCCGGTCAGCTGCTTGTGGGACCGTCAAAGACACGTTCGGAAAGCGGAAAGCGAACTGCTGCTTAAATTTTTCCGGAAGAACGACTTTCGTGCGAAGCGGGACTGATTTCGAGCCGAAGTAAGGCTTGTTCACTTTTGTCGTAGCCTTGGTCTTCTCGGCTACTGGCATGATTCCAGCCTGCGCCTTGATCGCCTCTACACGTGCCATGCTTGCAGCTGCAACGCTTTCCGCTTGGGTCGACTGCGTAGAGCTGCACGCAGCAAGCAGAACGACGATACCAGCAATAATAATAGTATTTTTCATGGTCTTTTACAGGGGATGAATTACCGTTCGCACTCCAGGCCGTCACCAACGCGACGGACCACGCGGACAACGTGATTGGAATAGAAGCAGCCTTTCGGCGGATAGTCGGACGACTCAAAGGAATCAAGTACCCGATCAACTGCTTCCTCGAAGGTGCCGAAGAAGGGTGCGTTCGAGTCGCTGGCAGCAACCACGTACTCTCGCGGCAGCTCCCAGGCGATCTGACGTCGAGGCTTAGCTTGTAAAGCCCACCGGCTCAACGTGCCAGAGATAGTCTGGTCATCGAGACGAACATCCCAGTATTGTCGCGCCGGCTCGTCGTTGTCGTCCTCCTTCGAGGCCCCTGTCTTCGCAGCTGGAACACCAACTTTCCCCTTCGCCAATGCGGCGCTCGCTGTGGGTTTCGAGCCACCTTTTGCTGCCGCAGGTTCATCCGTCAAGACGACTCCCGCACCGGCAAAGTTATGAACAGCCAGCAGAGCCAGCAAAAGACGTTTCATTACGTTTCCTTTAGAAGATTACTTCTGACGTCAGAAAGACCAACCTCTGAACCTATCTCAAATACCTAAATATCTTTATATCATTATGGTACAAGAAAATCACGAGGTCAACCGATATTTTCCGGCAGCAACACTATACTGCCGGTCTTCCAACGTCAGAAGTTAGTGAACCTGCCGCCGTTGGTATTCGAGCGCGGATTTCTTGAGTGCTGCCATGCGTTCACGCGCTGCGACAGACGGTATCGCCGCGATTTCCTCGTCCGTGTAGGACTCAGGAGGGCGGTGGCCAGCGCTCGATCTTGCTGCGTCGATCGCATGCTCCTGCACGGCTACTACAGCCCGACCAGCAGCAATCGCAACTCCAAGGGACAGCGCAAAACGACCTTCCAGCGATGCCTTCACCAGGCCACGTGCGAACGGTACGATCCCAAGCCGCAGCGTCCCCTTCTGCCGAGCACCCTCAACTTCGTCGAGCACGCCCTGACGATCGACGACCGGGCAGTCAGCCAGAACGCCGACAAGTGCCTCGATTTCGACGGTATTTGCCTTCGGATAAAACAGGGTTTTCAAATTGGAAAGATCATCACCACTACCACGTTCTTTGCCCAAGGAGCCTGCGCCCTCCCCTGTCTGTTGTAGTGGTCTCTGGTTAGTTTCTGTAAAAACCGTAGTCTCTGTATAAGCGGAATGAGGTTTACCCATTTCCTGTGCATGACGTTTACCCATATCCGGGGATGCGGAAACCTGAGTCACAGTAGATGAGAAATCCGAATTCACCGGAAATGAGGTTTTCTCATTTCCTGCAAATGTGCTTTCCTTATCCCCAGTAACTCCGGTTTCCTGATCTCCAGTAAATTGCGGCTGTTTTGAAGGTAAAAGTGGAGATTTTACGGCTGTTTTCGCCTGAAACTGCCTACCGGCTGAACCAGGCTGAGGCGGCGCCGAGCGAACTGGAGTCTGCATCAAAGTGTCCAGAGCACAGTCTAGTTGCTCATGGTTACGGAAATAGAAGGTCAATCCTGCGCGTCGGTCTGTGTAGCAGCAATAAAACTTGCCTTGGAATTTGTCGGCCGCATTGGTCCAGTCGCTTTTGGACTTATGACGGATACCGATGCGATCGAAAGCTCCACGGAACTCGGTCAAGGTAAAGCCCAGCTCTTCCGTCCAGCTCTTGCCGTCTTCGTATTGAGGATGACCAGGAGCGGCATCTTGGAATTTATAGAAGCCGTCAGGATACCGCTCGAACCAGTAATCGAGCTGTTGCATCAGAATGCAACCAGTGACAGATCCGGCGAGCGGCATTATCTCCTTGACGTACGGGATCGTGTTGCGCGTAATGGAAAGGATGCGATTTCTCATTGCCCAGCTCCAAGAAACGAAGTGAACGGGCGATGCTTTTGGACGCCTATGCACTTGAACGGGCGTTGGACCGTTGATTCTTTTACCATTTTCTTCCTCAATTTGCTTGCAAATCGGAAGGCGACGGATTAGAATCGGTCGAGCAGGACGTAAAAAACCCTGGACCATCGAATCCATCGCAATACCGACCTAGCGTTCTTCCCCAAGAACTAAGTCATATCTTCAAAAAGCCAAGGTTGCCGCCTTGGCTTTTTGTCTTATTGGCTCATGCCGTCATAAGCTCGCCTTCTTTGCGTTTGTTCGCTTCGTTTGCCGTCATCTTCATCAGCCCTGCGCTACCCGATCGGTCACCCAAGATCGAGCGCACCAGGTCAGGTGCAGCTGCGGCCAGTTTGAGCAGAGACAGTGCCGCGCCCGAGGGGCCTTTCGTTCCGTATTCCCACGACCGCCAGGTAACGGCCGGCACTTGCAGCATTGCTGCGACTTCTTCAGCGCTCATGCCCGAATACACGATCTCGCGAATACGACGCGCGTTAGGTGTGCCATCCTCATTGCACAAATCGTTCGCTTGCGAAATCAAGGAAAGCTGTACTGGATAGTTTTGAGACATGGCGTGCACCTATATGGAACATATGTAAGCGAATCTTACACCAAGTATAAAACGGACGGCAATGTTTTTATACTCAGTATCAAGTTTGCTTATCGGTTTGTGGTCCAGAGAAAAGGGAGGTTAAATGCTCGTGCCCAAACGCGTACCGCTTGGTATTGAATTCTTGGAATAGGTGTATCTCGCGCCCACCAGTCATTGGCGGGTGCGATTAGCAGGTCGGGCCGCTGCGATAGACTCATGAGCGCCGGCCATATCAGAAGTTGCTCGTAGCAAATCAAAGGCGCTACGCGAGCACCGGCAACTACCACCACTTCATGGCGCCCCCAAGACGCGAGCGCTCCGTTTGCCGCCCACGGTTTCCACATCGCGATCGGCACTGGGACACGCCCAAGCATCTTGATGTCGCGTTCCATTCCGATCGTGACGACGGCGTTCTCATACTGCGCGCCGCCCGTCGCAGGCACGTGTACGCCCAACAGGACAGTTTGCCTACGTCGCGCAAGGGTGCTTTCGAGATCCTTCCACCAGTCTTTGTTTTGCTCCCAGTCGCCGCCTACCAGCTCGGGCAGAAGCAGCACTGATCCAGGCGCATGCTCGTTCGACCAATTCTTGGTAAGCCGTTGCAGCCCCATCAGCCGATTGAACTCGTCGTTTGAGTCGCGGCTTTGTCCGAAAGAAGTTTCTATCGAATGCCAATTACTTAGGTTTTTTTCTGAATGTACGGTATTTGAGAATATCGCGAAGGTGATAAAAGGCAGGGCGGTTATCAATTTCGGTTTTTGGGATAGAAAGATTATTCCCAGTACGCTCACGATAATACTTAACCAGCCATAGCCGGGAAACATAGCGAGTACACCCAGGAAGGGATTAAATCCACCGACAACTCCGATTGGAGGCACAGATATTGTCAACAGGATAGCGAAGACACGCTTTCCTTTATGTGCTCGGCCCCAAAACGCACACCAGGTCGCGGCAAGCACGGCGCTATAGCTGATCCATATGACCACACCAAGCAATGCGGAGAACTGGGGAATGCTTTCTGCGAAGAAGGCGCCGGCACCGCGGATTACGCCGTGGCCGGCGCCCAGGTAGTACGCCATGAGAGTGGCAAACGCTGACAGTCGCGAACGGGCGCAACTCCAGAGGATGACAATTGCAGGGGCGAGCAGTAGCAAAGCCAGCTCGCCCGACCATGCCACGTGCCCGATCGCAAGGCCGAGGGTTGGGAGAGCAACGGCAGCATACTCCTGCCGTCTTATAGCGCACCCTCGAAATACTCGCACCATTACGCCTTTGTTACCAGGCGCAGCTGTACCGCGTACCCAGCCGATTCAAGCTCCGCGAGAACAGCCGTGCCCGAACTCGACGACAGGTCGAGCTTGGGGAGCAGAAATTTTTCGATGATGCGGAGGAGGGCGTCTGGAGCGAACGGCGCATTGTCGGCCGACGCGATCGGGGTTGCACGCACCGGACTCGCCGCAGCCTGCAGACGCTCGCGCAATGCATTGTTCTCCGTAGCCAGCGCGTTATTGTCGCCTTCCAAGGTCGCAACACGTTCTTCGAGCCGATTGCACTCGACGACGAGGCCGCTGATACGTTCGTGCGCAGCCAGTAAATCCCCTTCATGTTGTGTTTCACCTAACGGTGGCGGAGCTTGCACTGCATTGCGTCCATCGGACTCATGCGCAGGAGCCGGGAATGCGCGCACGTTTCCGCCTGCCGGCTGGTCGACCGGCGCCTGCAGGCTGCTTGCAGGGAGAGGTGGGGCGTTGCCGATTTGCGGATCGATCACCTCAACACTTACCAGTCGCGATAGCAGCTTGACGTTGATGTCTTCGTCTGCGCTGGTAACGGAGCAGCTGCTCCACCCGGCTTTTTGCATCAAGTAGTTCAGGTTAGAGAAGTGATCGTTGCCGAGTCCAAATACGGTAATCGCTTCCGGAGGCGATGAGAGATTGTCCAGCTCGATCGCGCAGCTGCCAGGCTCGGCGCTGCCGTCGTTCAGGATAAAACGGTTCACCACTTCGGCATCCTGCTCGTAGCCGCATTGTTCGGCGAAGATGACAAATTCCGCAATGCTGCATGGCGAGCCGTTGCGCATGAGAAGCCGTGCCGAAGCGTCGAGAGGGAGGGTCTGCGTAGTCATGAGGTTCTTTCAGGTCGTGGAAATTATTTGATTCGCCAGCCAGTCGTGAGCTTGGTTTTGGCGTCGTAAGGGACGCAGTAAGTCGCGTTCTCTTCGGTTTTGGTCTGGAAGTTGGATGGGCAGTCCAGCATGGTCTGGACAGGGTTCAGCCCAGCGAATTCCTTTGCAGCGCGGCCCTGTGGCGACTCAGCCCACATCCCGTTTACACCTGCTGCTACAGCACCCGCGCTCTGCCCAGCTTTGTAGCCTACCGCTACCAGCGAGAAGGCCAACACGATGCCTGCGACAGCAGCGCCGGTCACGTACGCAGCTGCTTTGCGCTTGGGCATTTGTGAGGAGCCAGCCGCACCGATGCGCTTTCCCTCGGCTATCGCTTCCTTGGCTGCGGCAGTCACGGCGTCAGCCAGGCTTGCCCGTACGGAGCGTTCGGCCGCTTGGGCGGTTGCGTCGAGCGACAGCTTGTGATCGGCGAGGGTTTGACGCAGCTGCTCGTGGATCTCCTTCGGAATGTCCCGGTAGAGGATTTCGTAGTGCCCGAAGGCGAGCAGGAACGTCCACATCGCATCATGTTCGGAGATCCCGAGCAGATCGCGAATCTGGTAGAACTTCGTGATCTCTTCAGTAGTGGGCTGTCGCCCGATCAACGTTTGGAGAGCCAAGTCCATTGGCTTGCCTTTAGAAAAATCTGTCATCTAGTGGTCCATAAAGAGGGCATCGTCGAAGGCTTCGAGCATGTTGTCACGCCACTGCGCAACGACCAGCTTGGCGTAGCTGAAGTTGCTTGCCTGATTCCCGCGCTGCGCGAGGAAGTCAGAAAACGACAGGTTCGACTCGCGCACCACCTGCATGATCGACTTGCTCATGGGTGGGAAAAACAGCACCTTGTCGTCGTACTCAATTCCATAGGCTGCGTCGAAGTGCTCGAACTGGCGAGGCTTGCCGAAGAACAGGTTCTTGACTGGTGTGACGTTTGGAAAAGTTTTTGCGAGAGTGCCGAACATGTGCAGGCCGTCAGGAAGTGTGTTCATCACAAACAGCACGCGCACCTCAAATCCGTACGCCTGGACGAGGTGCATGAATCGCTCGAAGAACAGCATTGCGCGATCGGTAATCGCATCCGGCAGGTTGGTGACGATATGGCCGCTCACGAGCACACCATCCGTATCAGGCGTGCACAAGTAATCTGAAAACTGGGGCCAGCCGTCCTCGCTTTGCAGGTCGAACCGTACGCAGGGCAGTGTGGCTTTGCTTCCATCTTCGTCGCTTGAGGTCGCAGCTTCATACACTGCTGCGACGTCGGGCGTACGACGGTCTCCCTCGACGATCGTGACCGGACGCTCGTGCGTCCACAGCCATTCGACCAAGGATTTTGCAACCACGGATTTACCGCAGGCTCCTTTGTTACCGGACACCAGCCACACCACGCGTTCCATTCGTGCCCGATCCATTCGCATTGTCATTTGTTGTTTATAAGTGAATTAAGTATATCACTTGCGATCTCGCGGGGGAGTGCGGCGACGATTGCAATGATCGCGTTCCGGGCAAACCTTTTTGCTTTCGGGTGTGACGACTTCGGTACTGAGGTAGCGAGGTCGCGCCCGACTCCAGCAGCCATTTCACCGAGGCGCTTGAGCAGCGGCATCAGCTCGCCGCGTGCTACGTCTTCAAAGGTTGGCTGAGCGAATCGCGAGGTAATCGGGCAGTGCATGCCCGCGTGGCCGAAGCAGAGTTCTGTCACTGCCATGCACCACTGGCCGGGACCCGCCTGCAGATAGGACACCGTAACCTTGTAGTTCCGGTCGAGGGCGTACGTGATTTGCGCGCACAAGCTAGGCGAGAAAAGTCCGTTCTCGTTCGGTGCCGGGAAGACATCTGCTTCGAGACGCGCGATTTCGACGCAGATGCCGCTTTCGCATCCTTTAGTGTTGGAAAGTACGCGGTAGCTTCCAATCTTGCCACCCATGTACAAGCGACGAGGACCACCAACGCCGTGGTAGATCACAGGCTCACCAGCCGTGTAGATTTTGGGAGATGGAATGTACATCGTCTTTCCAACGTCAGAAGTTTTTATGCTGCCAGCAGGAGCGGGCCGAGCGCAGTCGTCAGGGTGTTGTGGTTCTCGCGCAGCCAGGTCACGAGCTCGAGATTTTCGCTAGGCGTCAGCACATGCGGCGATTTCGACACGTCGTTCACCGGCATTACTGCCTGCGAGAACGGCATTACAACGTCCGTTTTTCCAGTGCTGTCGCCCATCAGTTTGTCGACGGTGCGCTCGTGCAGCTCGGTCAGGTCGATCGTGATACCACCCGTTTTCTCGAACTGCTTTTTGGTATTGCTGCCATCCCAGCGCAGGAACTTGTCGGACTCGCCGAACATCAGGTTCTTCACTGCGACCTTGAACTTGAGTGCGGAACCGATGAGGCCCAGGGCCTGATTCAGCAGGTTCACGCTGTCTGCCTGACGGTTCATCACCCAGACCAGACCCAGCGGGCGCCCCAGCATTTCAGCGTTGCTGATAAACGCCGCAGCTTCCTTCTTCATGGTGTCGCCGATGCCAGCTGGCATCGACACGACGATGATTGCGGCCGGATTCGCGACCATGAAGTCGATCATGTCCATCCAGCCGGTGTGAATGCGCAGATTAGCTTTCAGCACTGGGATCGAATCGGAGAACATGCGTTCGACATCAGGGTTGCGGGTGTCGCCGTCCACAGCCGCGACGGTCTGCTTGCCAGCCAGCAGCCAGTCGAGGATCGTGCAGCTCATCCAGCTCTTGCCGACGCCACCTTTATCGCCGTCGACCAGGATGATTGCGCCGGCTTGGACTTTGCTTGCTTCGTTCGTGCTCATGATTTTCCTTTAATTATCTGACGACTATTCGTCGGGGTGGTTCTTGGCTACCAGGTAAAGCACCTAGCAACTCGGTACTGCATGCGGTTAGCGTCGCGCAGCTTGATCCGTGCGCTGGTTGCGTGCCGCGAAGACTTCGTGTTTCGCCAGCTCTACGATCACGTTGTCGGAATCTCCGACAACTTCCGCGCAGAGAAGAATCAGGTCTTTCAGTGACCCAATGCCCAGGTTGTAGGCTTCGTGAAGTCCGATAAGCATGTGGTCAGGAACAGGGTTCGTACAGGAGCGAATCCGACTAATTACCGCTGGAGCGATCCCAAGCTCACGGGACAGCTCTGCCGCATTCTTGAGTCCAAGTCCTTTTAAAAGCACCTCGACGAACAGCTCGCCGTTCACTTTGTCCCACGGGATGGAGCGAATTTTGAGCCGCAACGCATCCGGGTCGTTGAATCTTGTTTGCGTCATGTTCTTTCCCTTGTGGACCCGGCAGTTACGCCGGGTCCAGTGCGTTTTAGTGGAACTCGATGATCTCGACCGGGACGAACGTTGGTTGTCCGTTGATGACGCTCATAACCATCGGCGCGTCGGCCTGCATGCGCATCTCTGGTGGCAGGCGGAAATAGTCTTTCTTCTGCATCTTGATTGCGGTAGTATTCTGGGTGTTCATGGATCAGATCCCTCAATGTGATGATTTGCGAACTGATGCCCGAGTCGATAGCCGTCGATTTGGGCATTACTTTTTGTACAGCCGGTTTCCCCACCCCCCTCCAAAATTGACCAATTGCAACAAATTATAGGCACAGTCGTACTAGCCGTAAAGAAGCATTTATTTATATTACTTGGCTAGGCACTTCTGACGTTGGAAGCCAGGCACTCTCGCAACACTTCTGCCGCCGTTAAGACCGACATCGGGTGAGGACCGCAACCGCGCAGCCCTTTGACCTGCACGAACTGCGTTACCCACCGGCCTTCGCGTTGATACAGTTCGCGATCGTGCGTTACTTCCACCGTCGCTCCGGTTGCACGCACACGCGCCACCAGGTCATTGATTTCGCTTTCAGACGTCATTTGCTTTTCCTCATCTTGCTCCGCAGCCTCGCTTACTGCTGCACTAGAGATTCCAGTATAGGCACTTGTGCCTAGACAGTCAAGCATTTTCTCTTGTACCATAAATGATTATCGCTTTGACAGCATAGGCACAAGTGCCTATAATATAGTCTTCTTCAAGGAGCAATATCATGCGTAAAGCGTCCCGTCTTCCACTGCCCACTTGGGCTGCGCCGTACACCGCGAATTCCAACGTCGGACGCGCCCAGGCACTCGCCGCGTATAGCCAGTATTACTGCCTTGACGGTATTGCGGACGACCTCAACGACGAGACCATCGAGCGCCTTCCGATGCATCGCCCGCCGATGATCGCCTACGCGAGCCGTACCGGTACCCGCCGCAATCTCGACGCGATGCGCGCGGCTGGCTGGCGTCTGATCGTATCGGCAGCTGGCGTCCTTCGTGATGAGGGAATGCGCATAGCGCTCGATAATGGGGCATGGACCTACTTCCAGCAGGGCCGCGCTTTTGACGAGCGCGCATTCATGCACGCCGTGGAGAAAATGGGCCATCGGGCCGACTGGATTGTGCTGCCCGATATTGTCGGCGGTGGCCTGCGCTCGCTCGATTACTCGCTGGCGTGGCTCGAACGCCTGCGCGGCCTGCCTACCCCGGTGCTGCTGGCCGTCCAGAACGGTTGCGAGGTCGATGACGTTCGTTCCTTGCTGTCACCTTCGGTCGGGATTTTTATTGGTGGCGACACTGACTGGAAAGAGAAAACTGCGGTTGAATGGGGCAAAGTAGCTCGTAAGCGTAATTGCCTGCTGCACGTCGGACGAGTGAACAGCGCGCGCCGTATCGCTATCTGCGCAGCTGCTGGAGCAAGCAGCTTCGATGGTTCGTCGGTGTCCCGATTCGCGAAGACTCTGGCACCGCTGGACAAGGCATGCCGCCAGCCTGATTTTTTTGCCGCGAGCAGCTCATGGGCTAATAGTCATGCTACCCATCTTGAGATGCTTTAGTCTTCCCTCTCTCAGCTTCCAAGGCCGCTCCAAGCGGCCTTTTTTTGCGTCTACATGTAGCCGCGTCGCATGGCTGAACGGGCCGCTCGTGACAGTCGCACCGCACGCGCCGCAGACTTGTTGTAGCGGGCAGCGCGGCTTTGCCCAGCGCTGCGCTCGCGATGCTGCGCGGCAGGTGACGAAGGCGACAACGCTGTAGTCAACGGCGCCGGGATGGTCGTCAGGTCCAGGTACTGTTGCACGGCTATCCCGTGCATTTCCGCGTCTCGCGGTGTCGCGCGAGGACATCGAGTTTCGACCAGCTCGGCATGCAAGCGCGCAGCGCGCTGTGCCCAGGCTTGCCGCTCCGTGTCGGACACACATGCGTGCCAGTCGTTCACTTGTTGCAGCAATGCTCGGATCATCTCGCGGTACTGTGCGACCTTCATACCGCCTCGCCAGGCGCTTCGGCATACATGGCGGCATGTGCGGCCAGCCAGCTCGGCGAAAGTGCCGCAACGCGGCTCTCCGCCCATTTGCGCACATGTTCTTGTGCCCACCGTGGCCGGCGTGGTGGATGCTTGTAGGGACCAAGGCCGACCGTCAGGCGCGAGGCCACAAAAGAAGCCCGGTAGATGACGCCCCGGACGTTGAGAACGGCGCACCAGGAGCTGGCATCATCGAAAGTTGTTTCGCTAAGAATAAGCATAATGGTTTGGGAGTACAGCTGGCCCTGCGAAAGGCCAGCGTGGTTTGCAGGAGACGGGAGGCGACGATCGTTATCGGCCCCAAGGGATCACACAGGCCTGATGGTGCCGAACCGGCGATTGAAGCGGTTCACGATCGCGCGCACCCGACGCGGAGAGCACTGGTAGAAGCGCACAGGCGGCGCATCCGTGTATTCGAGAGCCACCGCCTGGCCGCGCTTGACGTTGTGCCCTGCGAGGTAGAGCCGCTTGATGGTCCCGGCCTGGATGGCCTTGGCGGTCTGGTAGTCGTTGCGCGTGGCGGCGAGCTGCTGCTCGGCCAGCTCACGGGCTTCATGCTGCGCCCATGCTTCGTTCGACGTCTCGGCGCGCACCTGGAGGAGACCGAACGACGCGACACCGGACACATATCCCTTCGCGTAGATCGGATCGAAATGGTCTTCGACGTTACGTACGCGGGCCTCTTGAGCGTCGCGCGTCCCGTCATGAAAAGCCCAGTTAAACCGTACGCGATCCTCAAACTTCGGTGCTGCTTGATTCATGGTGGAGTCTCCTATCAAAGAGATTCCAGCATAGGCACATGTGCCTATCGTGTCAAGTCTATCGCCAGCTTTTCGCGTAGGGTGTCACTCTCCATGACCGTCCGTCGAGCGACGTCGCCGTTGCGAGCAAGCAGCGACCGCCAGCGCGTTTGACCAGGCTGCTGCCACTGGTGGATTCGTGACGGAATCCGAGCCGCTTCAGTTCCTCGCTGCTGTAGCGGCGCCGTACTGTCGCGTAGATCCCGAGAGAGCTAGACACGCTTGCCAGCTCTTGCGCGCGTAGAACGCAACACGCTGCTATCCGCTTCAGGATCGGTGCGAGTCAGCGTATGCCACCCAATGCCCGGTCCAGTGTTCAGGCCATTGCAGATCGAAGTCTTGCCAGTGTCCATAAGCACGACGGCATGAGTTCCCCACCTGTCCTGCACTTGGCACAGTACGGTGCCGGCGTTCCCGCATGGGGATTGACCGGGGCCGTCTACAACACCCACACGCTGGCCAGCAGTGGGCACGATTACAGGCATCATGCGCATTTCGTTCTCCTCAGCTCTAAAACACTAGCGCACCGTCAAGCCAGCGCTTGAAGCCGTCCAGTGACACCAGCTGCTCCAGTGCTCGCATGTAATCGACGTATGCTGCGAAGTCGTCTGTGTCGACGTCGCAGCCGCTAATCGGGTTGTGGAGGCGCAGGGCGAGCACCTCGGCCTCCAGCGTATCGAAGGCCTGTTCGACGGCGATCGCGATTCCGCTGCCGTCGTAGTGTTTGCTGATGAAGCAGTCGATGTCGTCGGGGGAGCCGGTGAACGTTGCACTCTCCCCTTCGCGTACAGCCTCGATGTTGTGGTCGACCAGGTTGACTTGCATCTCGTCCCACATGCCTTGCAGCGGCGCTTGAAATCGCATTTTCATTTGGCCTATGTCCTTGTTCTGGTGAGTCAGTAGCGTGGCGTCAGCGAGAAGTAGAAGCTGTCGAGATTGGAGCTGAATCCTTGGCTGATGTTGTTCATGTGCCCGTACTTGCGATAGATGCGCAGGGTGCCAAGTTCGGATGCGAAGCCGTAGAAGGTGCCGCCGATCTCTTCGACGCGCACAGGCTCACCTGCGTACTGGGTCCAGTCCTGCTGCACACGGTTGATTTGTTCGGGAGTTGCCATGTTCTTGATCTCGGTTGCGCGCCTGCAGGTGCAGGCGCCGGTTACTTAGCAGGTTGCAGCGCGGCTTGCGGCAGCGCGGGCCATCAGGCGTTCGATGGTCGCGGCACAAGCTGCGCGACACTCTTCGGTCAGCTCGACGGGAGCCGGATACAGGTCGAGACGGCCGGTCTCGTGCATGTGAATCATCGAGAGCAGGTAGGTCGGTGTTCCCGGCCACTGGCAACGCTGCCAATAAGCCAGCAGCTCGCGTCGCTCGCCCTCTGGATACGCCCCCAGCTTGGCCCTAGCGCGCTTCCAGTCATACGCGCGCCTCGCCCGGTCGCTCACCTGATGCCGGTCCCAGTGCTTACGACGCGACGTCATCTCGGCCTCCACGTCGTGTTGCCCTTCCGCGATCTCCTCAGCGAAGAGTGGGTAGCGTTCCTGCTCGCGCTTTTGCTTTCTGGCGAACGCTTGACGCTTGCGGTCAGTGTCCCGAAATTCGTAATGGCCTGCCTTATCGAATCGCATTTGGCGTGCTCCCCTGTCAGTCGTCGGAGGAGCGTTCAAGGACGGCCATATCGTCCGCATCCTTGCATACGACCGAGGCGGTGAAGCCACGTTTTGCTGCCCATTGAAAGAGCTGCTTCCACGCTGCACGCTCGACGCGGCGCAGATGCCCAGGATGGCAGGTGTTCACCCGCTCGATATAACGCTGCTGTGCTTGAATCAGGGTCATGGTTTCTCCTTGCTATAGACACCATTATAGGCACATGTGCCTATTGGGTCAAGCGAAAACGTTCCTTTTCATCAAAGTTTTTTGCTTGCCGAGCAGAGAAGAAAGCCAGCTCGCGCCGGCTTGGGATTCACGCAAATAAGGCCAGTTGCGCCGAGGTGCGCGGGGCCTGTTTGGCAGCACGCCCAGGTGCAGGCTTACGCCCGATCGACACCACAGTGTGCTGCCCTACGTTCACGGCAATGTGCTTGTGAACCGCCTTGCAGACGGCCTCATGAAGCGGATAGTCGATGCTCTGGCCGATCTGCTCGCCGCAGATTTCGCCCGATACCGACTGGAAGTCGAAGTCAGCCGGGATGCCGTTCAAGTGCTGCAACAGCTCCAGACTGGGGAACAGGTAGCGCCCGTCAGGCATGGCGACGAATACCGAATCCTTGGCTTGACGCAGCTGGCTCTTGAGGATGGTGGGAGAGCACAAGGACGCAGGCGTCAGAAGCCGCGCACGCCCGGTGTGCAAGCCGTCCATCAAGGTCTTGGTATCGCTTACGTCCCGGCACCCGGTCAGGAACGGCTCGATCTCGCTCCACAGGGGCGACGTACGCGCACCAGTAGGCTGCGGCATCTCGAAGCCGGGGAAGACGGACGCAACCAGGTACATGCGTTCACGGCGCGTGCGGCCACCATATTCATCAGCACGGAACACACCTTCGCTCACGTGATATCCCCACTTCCGCAGCTTGATGCGCAGGAGGTTACCTTCTGGCGACTTGGCGAACCCCGGCACCTGTTCGAGGACGACGCACGCAGGGTTCGTCGTCTCGATCATGCGCAGAGCGTCAAACACCAGGTCGGACGAGGTGGACAGGTCTTCTACCGCACGCTGCTTGAGGCTGGATGCCTTCACCGTGGAGAACTCGTCGCATTGCAGAGAGATATGGGCGACAGCGATCTGGGGACCGTTTTCCATGACCGAGGCGACACGGCGCCAGTCAATGGTCGAGATGTCCTCAGCGAATACATATCTTGGCCTGCTGTTGGCCAGCACGGTCAACATGCCGGTCTCGTTCAAGTCGCGCGAGTCCCTCGCTTCGGTTGGCCGGTACTCCAGCGCAGCGGTGATTTCAAAGCCGGTATCCACCAGGCACCGCACATCGACGCCGCTGGTCATCGCCACGAGGGCCGAGAACGGATTGGCTTCGTTCGCGAGGTTGCGACGGATCGAGAACGTCCGGTTAGCCAGTGGCCGGATGAGGATCTCGCCATGACGCATGGTGAAGTGGAGACGTTCGGTGTAGCCGGGCAGCGCCGCGTCAAGGACGCTCTGCGACCCGATCTCAACCACCGTCTCGAACGGGTTGTTACGGCGTGTCTTGTACTGACGCTGGTATACCTGCTGCGGTCCTTGCGGGTCGAAGGTCAAGCGGATACCTTCGTGCTTCGGCAGCACTTCGACGGCATGCCTGCGCCCAGCCTCGAAGCCCATCAGCGGCAGGAAGTTCGTCGACAGGCGCACCTTCCGATGATCCCCGTTGCGGACCAGTGCCAATTCCTTCGTGATGACTTCCGGCACGTGTGCCGTAGCGGTAACGGATGCAGTAGCGATCATTTCCCTTTTCCTCGTTTTCTCGGGTTAGCGTGGGGGCAGACCGTAATGGCTGCGGACATTACTCACGAATCCAACCCAGTGTGCTTCAACGCGTTCTTCGCTCGACTCCAGCGACAGGTCATGACGGAAGCGATTGAAGATGTTGCGCGAGTCGCGCATGTGGTAGCCCGTCGCATCCTTCGTCAGCACGGCACCGCCGTCGCGCACGTCACCGAACAGGTCCAGTTCTTCAAACAAGGTATTCGCTTCTTGGATTTTCATGATCTGGCCAATTCCTCTAATGCGTTGATGAGCTTTTAGTATAGGCACTTGTGCCTATATCGTCAAGCGAAACATGTTGCATTTGGTCAAACAAAGTCCTTGCCACAATAGGCACAAGTGCCTATAATAGAATCTAGTTCAAACAGGAGGTTTTATGAAAAACATCGGTCAAATCGGGTTCGACTTTGGGGACGCTAAACCGGCCTTTCGCGCCGATCCAGCAGGTACGTGGGTGGAGCCTTCGTTCACGTTCGCACAGCACTCCAGCCGCCTGCAACAGGCTTGGGACAAGCTCTCGACCATGACTGGCTTCCTGCATGCCGTTTTTGAGGACAGCCTTGCAGCTGCAACGACCGAGCACGCCGCCCAGGTGAAGCACTGCGGCTACGATACGAACGAGGAGGCTTACAAGTTGTGGATCAGCAAGCCGACGTTTGTTGCTGCGGATATCGCAAAGATTATCGACCACTGCCGCCAGAATGCATCGCGGTCCACTGGCGAGGTTGAGTACAAGATTTACACCGACGGCCGGGGCGACGTCAGCGCAGGCGTCCACGTGGTCGGAATCGGCAGCATTGTTGCTGTCATGTGGGTGCCGCGCGATGCAGGCGACGAAGTGGCGTACAACGTCCGTTTCATGCCCTTCCGTGCCTGCCTCTTCCGCGACCACTACTACGACAACGCTGAATACATCCAGCTGCCCGAAGCTGTCTGGTCATGCGCCTACGCAGCGCAGAAGCTCGCCGAATCCGGCAAGAAGATCGCCAGCGTGCGCACGTTCAGCCTTAATGGCCGTGAATACATCTACACCTGCGGCCTCTACAACGGTAACTACCGCGAGGCGAAAGCATGGTCGATTATCCCGGCTGCTGACTGGGCCGGCGACACCTTCACGTACGACGAGATGATTAAGGGATACGAGCAAGGACGCCTTGAACGTGGCGACCATCGCGGCCAGCTCGTGCGCGTGCGCGGTGAACTGTGCGTGCTGGAATCGTACGTGGTCGTGTTCGACAACACGCCAGGTCATGTGCCGTACCTGAATGCAGACGAAGAAGAGGAGGAGGACGACTGTCTCGATGACGTAGCTGAGAGCAGCTATAACGAGGAGGAGGAAGCAGAGTTTGCTTGATTACTGCAACGGCCAGCGAAAGCTGGCCGTTTTCTTTCTACCCTGCCCTACAAGTCCCGAGGCATTGCCACGAAGTCGCCACTAGAGCGCCCGACCGTCGGTGCGATCAGTCTTCCAACAGTGCGCAGCAGGTGCACCTGCTTGGCTTTCAACAATCCGGTATAGGGCTTTCCGGATTCACACCATACCTCACTCCCTTCGCGCACGTGCAGGTTTTCGACCAGTTCCCCGACTTCCATCCCAACGCTGGCAGTAGCGATCTCATCGATCGTCCGCGCCTGGACGGCGCTGAGGTCGACGTCGCCTGTCGCTGGCGTCTTCTCGATCGGCGCGACGCTTGAAGCGATAGGAGCAGTTGGACGATTTGGCTCCGGCTTAACCGGCGCCGCGGCGCGTGGCGCAGCCTTGACGATCGGCGTTGCTGGCTCCTCGCCACCAGGTGCGCTGATACCCCGTGCTAGAGATGCGGCGTGCTCAGGTTGCGACGGCTGTGCGGTGATAGCTGGAACAGGTCGTACAAGCTCACTCCGTTGAGCCTGTCTGCCGGCGAAAGCGTTCACGCGTGGTCGCTGCGCCGAACGGCTTGCAACATGCTCCATGGCGACTTCCTGCGCATGTTGCAGGTTCTTGGCAAGCTCCTTCGCCCCCAGGTCGCGACGGGCCTTGGCCAGCTTGGCTGCGTGCTGACGGTGTTCTTCCTGAAGTTCCGTTTCCGTCTTCAGTTCAAAATAGTACCCGCGCAAGGTCTCAGGAGCGATTGGGACTCCCGCCTCCCCCATGATCTCCGCCATACGCTCGAATGACAACCCACGGGTGCGCGCACCAATGAGCGTCCCTATCAGCTGACGAACAGCGGTTTTCTTGGCTACGCGTTCGTCGTCCAGGTGACCAACCGCTTCCGCAGCTAGAAGCTGCCGAGCTACCTCGATATTGTCTATTTCGACTACTTCACGTACGCCCATACAATCTCTTTTCACCCGGTCGAACTCATCAATTTGCAAATAATACCACCACACTAATACAAACAATAGCGCCCTCTAGAATCGCGCCACGGCTCCCCTGTGCTCGCCAACGTCACCAACCCCGCTCGAACCCGTGGTTTACCGCCGGAATCGCCTACGTAATCGCCCACTACGTCGCCCACGGCAACGCCCATGGCTTTTAGAGACATCTTTAGGACAGGATGAGAAGCGTATCCACGCGACAAGTCGCGTGAATCCACCGGGGAGAATTTCTCGGTCGCCTGCGGCGCCCTTCGCAATTCATCCCCTCTTCTGCCTGCTCAGGGCTACGCCCCGAGACCCGTGATTAAGTGAGAGCCGTGGCTGCGGCATGCCCTATAGGCACGCCGTCAGTTGTCGTAAGGGATCGTTCGAGAGTAGCCAGCGCGCGGTCGCCGGCAGGCTTAAAAGCAGCGCTTGTTGTCCCACTGGAGCGTGCAGCTGCATAGGCTGCCAGACTCGCACTAGAACCGCCTACCGGCGCCTCGTGTGGCGCGGGCGTGGCTTCTGCCATGATGAGGCTCCGCGTGCCTCTACGGCCCTCTCCTTGGGTTTCAGTGGCTATGACGAGCATGCGGCCAAGCCGAGCATCCTTTGCTTGCCATACTCATGAACGCCAACGCTTGATGCAGGTAAATGTAGAAGCTACACAACGACCACGTTGTGCCAGGTCGAATTCCTACGTCAGAAGCCGTGAAAGGCGGTGCGCAACTTGCCATCGAATCGATTCTGATACATCCTAGCGGCTGGCTAATGTGATTAAAATATATCAATGTCTGAACCGAAAAAAACCGAGTCGATTCGCATGCGCCTTACGGCCGAGGTGAAGAACGCGCTCGAACAGAAAGCAGCTGAGCGCAACCTGAGCGTAACAGAGTTTCTCACGCGCGCCGGCCTCGGTCGCGCCACCAGGCAGCGGGCCGACGTCGACGCAATCAACGAGCTTCGCGGTTGCGCAGAGGAGCTTAAAAGCATTCATACGACGCTTCGGGGGCTTCCTGAAGGTAGTAGCGGTCTTATCGATCCAGCGGTAATGAATGCCCAAATGGCCGCGATAACGGCCACGATCGAGCGTGTCTGGGTCAACGGGGGCGCCAATGATCGTTAAGATCGCCCCCAATCGCCGAGACGGCAAATCGTCGTTCAAGGACTTGGCCAAATACATCTCGGAAGGGATCGAGCAATCCGGCTGTCCTCCGACGATGACCAGCTGGGATAGTCTGACCCAGTACATCACCGCAGAGACCGTTCTGAATGCTCTCGGTGAAAACGTAGAGAAGACCATCGGCGTCGAGATCGGCAATGTTATGTCGCTCGCTACGGCGCCGGCAGAAATGTATGCGGTGGCAAACAAGGCGTTGCACGTCAAGAATCCCGTCTACCACTACATCCTGTCGTGGCCAGAGCATGAGCGCCCATCAACCCAGGATATCTTCAGTGCGGCCCGCGACACGCTGCGCGCACTGGGTATGGAGGAGCATCAGTACATCATCGCAATCCACGCCAACACCGATAACCTGCACGCGCACATCGAGGTCAACCGCGTCCACCCCAAGACATTCAAACCACAGTATCTCAACTGGGATCACGCGACGTTGCACGAAGCAGCACGGCATGCAGAGATCAAGTACGGTTGGCATCACGACAACGGCATCTTCCAGGTCGTGGAGGTCAACGGTAAAAAGCACGTTGTTCGCAACACCGAATACATTGACCCTGACCTCGTGCCGAGCCGACCGGGTGCGCATCGTGCCGAGGTGTGGTCCGGCGAGGAATCGTTAGAAACATGGTGCAAGGGCGTTCCGGCCACCGACTTACGCCGCGCTATTGACGACGAGAAGACAACCAGCTGGCAGGACCTGCACCGCGCGCTTGCCGCCCACGGGCTTGATTTGGTGGACGCCGGCGGAGGCGGTTTGAAGGTAGTGGACGTGAGCGACATTACCGACGAGAAGAAGGACAAGCCGCTCGTTGTGCGTGCGTCCGCTGCGTTCCGGTTCCTGAAGCGAAAGGAGCTGGAAGAACGACTCGGGAAGTTCGAGCCGCGTGATCCTGATATGCGAGTCGAGAAGCCAGCGCGTACCTACAAGCGTGATCCCCACAAACGTCTAGAATCTCGCCTGCATCGCAAGGCCGTGCGCGACGAGCTGAAGAAGCGATTCAAGGAAGAGCACCGTAAAGCGCGCGAGAACCAGTCGAAGGTTCGCGAGACCCTGAAGCCATTTACTGACGCCGACAAGGAACAGCACGCACGCCTGCAGGAGGCATACAAAGCCCAGCGCGCGGCGATCCGGGGCGACAAGCGGTTGAACCCGGTCCAGAAGCAACAGATGTACATGCTGGCACGCCTCTCCATGCGTAAGGCTCAGCAGCAGCTGGTTGAGCAGATCCGTGGACAGCGTGCCGAACGCAACGCGTTGCTGCCAGCCGTGCCGTCGTGGCGCGCATGGGTCGAGGAGCAGGCTCTACTCGGCGATGAAGCTGCAATCAGTGCGCTGCGTGGCATGGTGTACCAGGACGGCCGCGACCTCAAGAAGAAGCTCGCCCGAGATGCCGCGCAGGACGAGCAGGACGCGATCCATCCAGCGAAGCCACAGGATACCGACCCGGAGCTGCGTCGCTTGTCGGACCTCGTATGGCGAGTATCGAGAAGCGGCAACGTCGCATACAGTTTCACCGACGGAGAGCCGGCGTTCCGCGACGAAGGACATCGCATTACCTTCGGTCGCAAGGAGGTCAGCGACGATGCTCTCGCGCTCTCGTTGCGTTATGGTGCGGACAAGTGGCGCGATGGCATCCGTATCACTGGTGGCGATATCGTATTCAAGGAGCGCGCTGTACGCCAGGCGGTAGCAATGGGCGTCAAGGTGCTCAACATCGAGCTTCGCGCGATGGAATCACAGATCAAGGCAGAGATCGGCGCTATCCATGCTCATGCGTCGAAATCGCGCGCTCCCCAGCCGGTCGACGTCATCGAGCACTCGACCCTCGTGCAGCCGGTTAGCCTGCGAGACGACGATATCGAGCAGCTCGTGCGCGGGATTAATCGCCAGGCGCGCGTTGTTTCTGCCATCACGGACAACAAGTCCTACATCGGAAAGGTGGTCGCCCAAAATGCCCGGTTCATCGCACAGGATGTCGGCCGCAATGAGTACGTCCTTCATGACCGCGCCGCGTTCGCGCTTACACCCGAACACGGCGCCGATGTGACAGTTAACTACCGCGGTGGCAAAGCTACGGTCGCTGCCCCAAAAGATCGCGGCGCACTTCCGTCTCGCTAGGATGGATGGGCGCAGCGCGCCTATCTTTCAGTGACCGCAAGCCGGTGCGCGGCAGAAAGCGGCTGCGCCACTGGATCAACTTGGACAGGGGTAATCCTTCGACGGCTTATCAAGTTGCCTTCGAGTGGAAGGAACAGCTCGCCATCGCTCTGCGGCCCCCTCCTCTTGATGAAACCTATGCTGATGCCCCCTGAAGCAGGCCGGACTGTTAGGCGCAGTGGAGACGGCGATGCATCCTGCGCCGAAGCGATGGGTCGAATGATGTAGAAAAGATTTTCACCTGCCTGCGCGGCAAGATGGAGCCGCCGCAATGATTCCTGACGGATATGATTTTCCCACAGCAACACACTTCCGCATGACGAGCTTCGAAGCACGGTTTCTGCCGCAAATAGCGCATCTGCGCTGACCTTGCTCTTGATCCATAACACATTGCCTATGTCTATTCCTAGACCAGCTAGTGCGATCGCATGCGGCAGGTGTGGTGGCTCGATGAGTACGATCTTGCGATGTGCCACTTGAGCTAAAGCCGGCGCAAGTAGTCGCCACTCACCTACTCCTGGACGCTCAACCATCAGCTCGGTCAATGACCCCGTTGGCCATCCCCCGCCCACTAACTGTTTCGATAAGGCAGGGTGCCCTGTGTCAATGCAACGTGTTACAGAGCGCGCGAGCTGTGATGCGCGCCAAAGCGACGGATGGAGTTCTTCGAGCTGTTGAGCGGCACTGGCCATGATAGTTTGATACTGTGTTTTTATACAGTATAACGCAACATAGTGCCTTTGCTGTTGGGCGATAGCCGCTAACGCAATCGCTCTTGTCCATCATTGTTTGTTGACTGGATCAAAATCACTGCACCAGGTTCGTCGTGCTGGCCCGTGGATGCTGCTGTGCGCGTTTTTTCTCGATCGGTTAAGGCATCAAGCCGTGTGCACGGAACAGCTCGATATCGACCGGATCGGCCAGAGTCGGATCGCCACCTTGCTTGAACAGACTGCGCACGATCGTAGTGTCTCCGTCCTCTCGTAATGCGACTGCCACGGCACAGAAATACCCCTGTGTCCATCGGTCTTGGTCTGGCTTCTGCTTCTTGCTCATGCTCATGCTCATGCTCGTATACCTTGGTTTAAGTGACGCTGTAGGCCCGTCGCAACGTCGGCGCTTCTTCTTCGCATGCGTCCTCGTAGTCGTCTGGATTTGGCACCCCGCGCAAAAACCACTTCTGCGCCTCCTTCTCTAGTCGATCAGCCAACGTGTTGGCCTCTTGACGCTCAAGACCGTTATCGCATACGTCCATACGAAGATGCGCAGCGGCTTCCAACAGCATGTAGGCGCGTGCGCTTGCGCGGGCCTGCGATATTGTGCGCATCCGTTTTCCTTTGCAGATGAGTGTTCCTGCCTACTTGTCGTATTCGGCCATTGCAGCGCCGGGAAACGCCACGTTATGAGCTAAGTCCGTGAGGTGTCGCTTCAATTCCTGCCAGCCAGGCGTGCCACCACCCGACCGGATAATCAATTCTGCCTCGTGATGACAGGTTTTCCCGTCAATGCTCCCTTTATGGACATGAAGGGTCTTTGCACGCTCGCCGTCCTTGCGAAAATTGTCGAACACAACAGCCGCCTTTCCCGCTTCGGCAATGCGATCACCGCACACGTCACAAAACAGCAATGGAGCGCTGATGTCACCAATTACTTGAATCTCGATCATTGTCAATCCCTTGAGCGGCTTCCGGCCGGTGCGGGGCGCCGATCGGCACCAAGTTGTTTCCCGCTATCGTTCCCGTCATGCGGGCCGTGGATGCTGCTGTGCGCGTTTTCCGAGGTCAGGCAGCGAACGTCACGCTGATTCGGCTATTCGAACTTTTCATAATTGCGTCGGCATCTTCTTTCGAGCGTGCGCGTGCAAGTGCTTCTGGATCGGCCTCATTCATGACCGATACGGAAACGCCAAACTTTCGGCCTTGGTCACGGTAGAAGTTCAGAACTTCGTTCTCGCGCTCAGTCAGCATGGCAAAGATCTTACCGTCCAATGCCTTCACATCATCAATGGCAGGAGTGTTCATTTGGTTCTCCAAAAATCGTTTATACAGTTTTCCGTTAGAAGTCGTCATTCCCGTTAGAGCGGGCCTTGAGCATGTAAACACCCACAAGGCCACACAACAACGTCATAACCGTTCCGGCCACGAAAAGCCAGTTCGTCGGACTTTCTGCAAGCGCGACTGCGAGGCCAGTGGCGCCGACGCCTACCAGTACCCCTGCGCCAAATTCACTCTCAAAAAAATCAGCCATGATGTTTTCTGCTATTTGGTGTTACGGGAGTAGCTGGCGATCAGCGCTTCGATGAGTCGCCAGTCCACCTGCTCGACTGGTGCAGTTCCCTCTGGCCGCTTAGAACACTCGAAAATATGGCCAGCAGTGGCGCCGCACGAACAGCATTTGTCCTGAACGTCAGTCACGATCTTTTCCGGTCCAGTTATGCGCTGGCCAGCTCGGCGGTCAGCTTGGCGCGGCCAGCGGCGATCAGCTGCTCGATCGAAGCGCCCATCAGGACCTCGCACGTCTCGACCGACACCGGCTTGTCGTCGATGATGTCGCCGTTAGCGGCGAGGCGATCGGCAACCAGGTTGGTTGCGCCGGCGAAGGCCGGGACGTTCCCCCAGGCCGCATCGTCTTCTTCGCGGGTAATAAAGCCGGCGCCGCCCAGCGTGATTACATCGTTGCTGGTCGTGTCGGCATACACCAAGCGGATGGAGCCGACGCACTGCTGTTCGTTCGTGTTCATGTGTCGCTTTCGATCGCTGAGCCGGCACCGTGCCAGCCCTCAATGCACCAGGCCCGTCATGCGGGCCGTGGATGCTGCTGTGCGAGTTTTCCGTGATGTGCAGTGTTATTCAGCTTGGCGGCGCCGGGGTTCATCGGCGCGTGCCAGTTCAATTGCTTCTAGCGCGTCGCGCAGCCGGCGTGCGACGCGTGGCGTAACGAACATATCGACCGAATTGGCACGGGCATAGTGCGTTCGATTCGGCCCGATCGCTTCAATCCCGTTCCCGCCCCCGCCAGTTTCAAACAGCATCAGATCGCTTGGCTCACCATCGTTGAAAGACTGCTCGTGAAGCTGGCGCGCTGAGTTGATGTTGTAGATGTAGCCGTCCTCACACCAGCCTTTCGTTTCAACGCACCAGACCATCGCAAGTAGCCCTTCGAGATACGCGCCTACGCCCTGTTCAGTGTTTGATTCGAAAAAGACGATTCGTTCATCGAGCCCTTCACTCGCCATATGCTGTGGCAGGCTGACGATAGCCCGATACAGTCGGGCGTTGCCTGCCAACGTCACTGGTTGCCGGAGATAGTTTGCAGGTTTGGTCATGGTTTTCCGCTAGTTCCGTGAGTGAAGGCGAGTCCACGTTGCATTGACTGCCTTGGCGGTTGCGTTCACGATCCCGTCAATGTATGCAAAGTCTTTCGCTAGCATTACGACTCGCGGATCGCTTTCGGTGGCCCCGGATGCTCGCAGTGCGTTCGCTTCGCTTTCCAGCTCGCCCAGCAGAGCGTTTGCAGATGCCACAAAATCAGCCGCGCGGGTGCCTACGTCCAAAGCGCGTTGCGATGCATCTACAGGGTTGTACGCAACTGCCAACATTCGATTGATTGCGTCCATTTTTTTTCCGTGATTCGTAGAGTTTCGGTTTAGCTGCTGAACAGCTTTTCGTTTTGGAGCTTTTCATTTTGGATCGAGCGCAGAGCTAAGGGCATGAGTATGCTGGCAGCGCTACCAACCAACATGCTTCCCGATAGCAGAATCACTCCGAGTCCTGACAAGTCCCACATGGCTGCTGGGTCATTGTTGGCGGCAGACGAAACGCCAAGAAAATACGCGAAGCTCGACATCATCCAGCCGAAGACGGCCGGCATCAGCCATTTCCAACTTTTGAGGCGATGACTGATGAATCCTCCAACCGTCAGCAACGTGAGCGAGACGACTATTACCCATATTGGCAGAGCATCGAAAGCCGTGCGAACGGCAAAGAACAGGATTGCCAGCACGCCGACAACGAGTAGCGAAACCAAAAACGACATGGCCCCGCCTACCGCTGTCAATTCCTTGTTGGGCTTTACAAGTAAGTTTTTCATTCTCTGTCTTTCGTTGTTGGCCGGCACCGTGCCTGCCCTCTCAATGCAGCTGGCCCGTCATGCGGGCCGTGGATGCTGCTGTGTGGGTTTTCCTCGGGTCAGACAGCCCACTTACCGCGCAGTTCGATCAAGCGTAGTTCGTTCTGTTTGCGCTTGGCGTAACCCTCTGGCGTCGGCTCGATCGGCTTGCCAGCTGCGTTTGCAGCGGCCAGCGTTGCATCGAAGTTTTCGATCCGCTGTGTCAGGTCGAGCATTTCACGAATGTCAGGTTGTAAAAAGTTCAGCATGTCGTTTTCCGTGGGTCAAAGGGTTTAGTTCCAGCGCCTACTTGCGAACACCAAAACAGTCGCAGTAATGCCCGCCGCAGCACCGCTCGCAACGGCGGGAGGAAGACCCAGCACATCGAGGGCTACCCCACCAGTAATTGCGCCGCAGACCAACGCTGCAGCAAGATGTTTGAACTTCATCGCTCTCTCCTGGCCGGCATCATGCAGACCTTCTCAATGCTGCTGCCGCGTCGAGCGCGGCATCGGTACTGCTAGGCGTTTTCCGTTCTTCGATTGTTTGCTAATTTCGGATTAGCCGAAACGCGTCATTTCCCACAGGCCCCACGAAATCACGAACAGGACTACGCCAAACAGAAACTGAGCACTCTCGATCAAGTAGGACATTGTTACTTCAAGCGAACTTCCGCTCGGGATTCCTTGCACGGCTGTGATGAGCATGAAGCCCGCGATCAAACCAAACACCACTTGAACGACAACTAGGATCGTGCGCATGTTTATCCTCTCTCGCCGGCACCGTGCCGACTCTCATTGCACCAGGCCCGTCATGCGGGCCTTGGATGCTGCTGCGCGGGTTTTCCTATGTTCTAAGCGAGTGATTCCTGGATGGCACGAACAAAGTCTTCTGTTCGATCCCCAGTATCCATTACCGCCCGCAACAGAGCTTCAAAGTTGTGAGGCTCCCATTCGTCGTAGGGGTTAAATTCGCCATGTTTGCGATCGCCCCCTGCATCATCGACACCTTGCGCGCCCATTGTTACCAATTCCTTGCCGTAATGGGCTTCGCAGAAGGCACCTACAAGGACGCTATAGTTTGCGCCCCTGATACAAGTGGCCACCGCCACCCGATTCCGCCACATGGACGATCTGCCGGGTTGCGTGACACACCAAGTACAGTGATCTGCTCATCGTTTTCCTCGTAACCTAGCCATTGCTCGCCGGGCGCTTTTTCTCTGTCCCGAGCACGGCCGCTATGATTTCATCGGCTTGCATCGGGTATTCGAAACCGGCACGGCGCAACATTGCAAGTGCCATCTCTTTCTGCGCATATTCGTAGCGGCGACCGTCATCTTCCGACAAAAGATCGGTAACGGCATCGGTGCTGGCTCCGAACAGCAAATAGCTCGCGTTTGTGGCAAGTGCTATCCGCTGTGCCTGCTTTTTATTCATGACCGGCTTTTCCGTTATCAGCGCTTCGGCTTGCCGGGCAGGTGGAGACATGACGGGCGGCGTTAAAAGAGCGATCGCGCCTGATGTTCACGGAGCCTGCCCACCACGGCGCCGTTCTGCCATAGTCGATTGCGCAGCCGATGTCATCGAACGAGCCAAGCACATCGCCGTCCTCGTCCAGGACATCGAACATCTTACCGCTTTGATTGTCGCCATTGATGAGTGCCATGACCGATTCCCTTTTACTGCCGCGCTTCAACGCGCCGCTACATGATTCACATTATGGGTGCGTTTAACGCACCAGTCAAGCACATTCTAGCGCCGTTTTTTTTGATGACTGGCCCCCATTCTTTAATCGAATAGACAGCTCCGCTTTTATTGATAACAACCCCTGCCTGTTCACGCGCTTGCTCGATGAGATTGGTGACGGTCTTCTTGTCGATGCCAGTGCGCTCAGTTAACTTGACGAGCGTAGCCGACTCCAAAGAGTCGATAGCTCCAAGGACGGCCAGCATCCGGCGTAAGTCGCCCTTCGGGTACCGCGGTGTTTGTTCCATCTCTATCCTGTACGGGTGCGTTAATCGCACCAATAATAGCATGCTGCCGAGCATCGCTTCCAGCGTTTTGTGCGACATCTTCAAGCAGTCAGAGTGAATCAGTGTCGAGCAACGAAAGCTGGCGATGATCAATGCCGTCGAGTCGAGCTAATTCCTGCGCGTGATCGCCCAGTGTGGTGCAAGCGTACGTGGTCACGCGATCGCAAATCGATGTCTTGACTAAGCGCTTCTCTACCAGGCGCCGCAGTACGCCCCCGATGGCGAGAGCAGCGCCTTGCGGCGTCAGCTGCTGATCCGGCCACAGAGCGAGGCCGACTTGCGCGGTTCCGACGATAGGACCTTTGGTTAAAAGCAAGCGCAGCACGCGCAGCTCAATGTCAGTAAGGCTCACGCTGCTTCCTCACCGTCCAGGGTGTTGAAGAATTTTGCGTTGCCGAGGATTCGTTCTCGGGCCTCGATGTGAGTATAAAGGGCCGTAGTCTCGGCCGATTTGTGGCCGGCGTTCTTCATCTCGACCCGAAGATCCGTACCGGCTGCAAGTGAATGCGAAATTCGTGTGTGCCGTAGCCAATGCGTGCTTGCGTGTTGGAAGACTTCAGCCGCGGCAGGATCGGCATACGCAATTCTTTCAGAAAGCGTTCGGAAGAACGACTTGAGGTGGTCATAAAAGGTCTGCGCACCAATCGGTCTGTGCGGGTCAACTGGCTTCGCGGCTTCGTGCGACCATGGCGCACGCGCGCTAATGTCGACGGCCTGCCCAATAAGAGCAACTTGCCGGTTTGCCGGGGCTAACGGATTGGAATCTAGACCACGCGAAAGCAGGTAGGCGGATAGCTCACGGATCAACGCGTCGGGGACGGCGACGTCACGCTCAACGTCACCCTTCCCGATGACCCTCAGCTCCCAACCAGATACAGGTGCGCTACCAGGTGAAGCTGGCAGCGCCAAAAATTTCAGGTCTCCCAATTTCGCCTTCAATAGCTCCTGCCGGCGTAAGCCCGTTGAGTACAGCCACCTGACTGCGAACCGTAGACGAAGGTTTGCAGACGTCGATGGCAGTGTCTTGAGCGCATCGTTGACGAGCTTCCACTCGGCGAGTGTGAGAACCCGCTCCAACACCCGTTCTTTGCGTGGCTGCTTTGGCTTTACCACGCCACTCATCGGGTTGCCAGTCAAGTATCGCTTATCGCACAGAAAGCGATAGAACGCGTTCAGGACGGTCAGCGTCCGGGTTTGAGCACTTGGACCCAGTGGTCCCGCGAAAGGTCGCCATGCTGGCCCTATGCGCCGCCGACGCGATCCACACCATTGTTCAGATGGTGTGGGGTTCGCTATAAATTCACGGTAAGCGATACAGTCATCGAAAGTGAGGGACGACAGTGCCTTCCGTCGCTGTAGGACGGCCCATATGGTGAACCGTTCAAGCTCGATCAGGTAAGCGCTTTGTGTATTGGATAAGGCTTTGCGCCAGGCGAATGGATCTCCATCGCTACCAGCTGTGATCCGGTTGAGAGCCAGTGCTTCGGCATGCGTCAGGCCACGCTTTGATCGAACAAACGCGAGCACTGCTTGGTGATCAGTATGCGCGTTGATCATGCATTGGTATTGGGGCGCACGAAACTGACCCGCCGATCCGTCTAGCACGCTCGGCACGACGAGTCGCTCGAAAGGAACAATTCCGGAAGCGTTGGGCAAAAATGGAATGGATAGGCCCCGTTCCCGGTTGCCCTTCGAGCACGCGTGTGGCGAAATGAACAGCTTCGTGCTCGATTCGTTGGCGATCATCCATTCGACGATGCGCGCCGCTTTACCGGCGCCGATTGCCCGTACCGGCGCGTGCCATCCGCACCCTACTCCATTGATCCTCTCCGCCAGCTGGCGAAGGCTGTGCAGGTTTGCTGATTCGAGCCGGGATGCCAAATCTGGATGCAGCCAGGCCGCTGCCGCATCGTCCGGATGCGGTTCTTCTGCAGCCAGCTTTTCGAGCCAGTGCAACGCGTCCAACTGTCTGCGAATTACGCCAGCGCGACGGTTTGGACGCGACGTGCTACTGCCAAATTCAGCCTGATAGGCCTCGATCTGCTCCTTATAGGGGAAGTCTTCTAGGCCGCGCTGTGCGCAGAACGTTTCCAACGTCAGAAGTCTAGACTCGGACTGGACGATCTTGCTTGGGTCGAAACGGACGAGCCGTGCAGTGCCATGCCGATCATGCCGCCGTGCCGCAGCCGCAAATTCATCGCGCAGCCAGGCGACAGTTTTTTTAACGATTCGCTGGTCCGTCCCCATGCCCTCAATGTTCAGGTAGCGGTCCCAGCTCTCACGAAGGTCGACACCTTGGACAAAAGACCGCATGAAGGCAAAGTGTGCTCGATGGAGCTTCCGGCGCGGTTCCGTAACTCCTTGAAAATGCGACCTATTCAGATCAATTCCCTCTCAAATACCGTTGCACCCCGGCACTTGTAGGGTGATTTTACTGCCTGCCATAATTCTACGTTTTGATAGGCTGAAAATGCAAATCCGCATGCATCAGGTACGTTTTCTATACGTTATTCTGCAACTTCGTTAAGCTCGGGTCGGCAAGTGATGGCTTCCGAGGCCGTGCTTGTCCAAGGCGTCGATGCTGTGACGTAAGCCAGCCTCTAGAAGGAATGAATTCGCTACACGCTGCTGCGCTGGCATTGCGCAATAATCGGGTACGTTATGGAATGCATCTGCCATGTCGTAAATTACTTTCCACGCTTCAGTCGTCATCGGACCGGCCGTAAGCATGCGAATCAGTACAAATGCTTCGGAGGCCGCACGCAGTGCAGTCCGTTCGGTTTCGTTAAGCGCTTCTGGTTTCGCGTCGCTCATTATTTTCTCCGGGTTTTGGCTAAATATCTATTGGCGCAGGTCAAAGCCCAATAACTTAAAGATCGGGTCTAGAAACCCTAAGCTCACGATCAGGCATCCAACCAGGATAATGCTCATCTTCAAGAGCACGCCCGGTTTCTGCAATCTTTCATGTACCTCCTGAACACGCTTCTGTCGAGCCTGCATAACCTTATATTGCTCCCGAGCATTACGTGGGCTTTTTCGTTCTTTAATTATAGTTTTCTCCTTTATTTTCACCGTGCGGCGTGGCGCGGTATTCCTCACGGCCCATTTGTTGATATAAATTCCACCAGAGATGAGGATGCCCATCCAAAAATTCCGGGTGAAACAGGAACTCGTTCCTGTCGGTCTGGTCGCCTCGATGTTCAGCGTTCCATCCCTGCCGGCGAGCTTCGTTTTGGCAGAAGACAAAAATTTCAATTGCCTGTTTCGCCGACAGCTCATCAACATGCTTACCACTCCACGAGGCATAGCCGGTAGCGTTGCTGAAATATGCCGGTGCATGATCGGCGGTGCCGTTAAGGATAATTGTCATCGGCTTTTCCGTGATTCCTAGAGTTTCGGTTTAGGTGAGTGAAACGACTTTGCTGACTTCGGTGGATTCGTTCGTACGGCGAAGCCTGCTTTCTTCATGTTGTCGGCGAGCGTATTAGGCACGCCGTACCAGTGGCCGTACCACTCCACAAACACCGTCGAGCCTGCTTGTTCACGCGGGCGGTTTAACTTATCCATGTGTTCCAAGGGACAATCAGGTCGATGAGAGACTGCGCATTGTTGCGATTACGGCCGACTTTTCGTTCGCGCTCATTGCAGCAAACCAACCCCCAGCATTTGCGGCGATCACATCGTCAGTAGCGCTCTGCTCGATCTCAGCCGCCACCAACTCGGCCTGCAGCTTCTCGGCCTGCTTGGTCCAGTAGCCGCGGATTGCCCCATTTTGAGTAGACGATTCGTCGTTCACGCCACGCTGGTATTCGGCGTCGGCCTGTGCGTCGGCGATAAACTTTTGTTTGAACTCGGCCACTGCTTTAGCGTCGCCACGAGCGGCATCAACTCCGTGCTGATAGGCATAGTGCAAATCCGCTTGGCGTTCCCAACCTTCAGGCAGTTCTTGTTTCATAGTCTTCCTTGCTTTCACTCCCTGCTGCCGGCAGGGCATCGGGCAGATGCGGCGCTTTCCCGCTTCATCAACAAAATTAATGGTTATTTCTGACGTTGGAAGTCGGCAAATGAGGTAGCCAATTAGCCAAAACAATCTTAGTAATATAACTATACCACTTGACGCCGCTGTTAGTTTGGTTTTGGAATATCGGGAACGCTTATCATCGTTTCAAAGTTAGGCAGTAATTCGATGTCTAAGCCAGTGTTACACTCGAATTCCATCATTAGTTCGTGTTCAGGATGTCGTGGGTCGTAAGCATTGACCAAAATTTCCAGCATGGGATCTCCTTATTCGCCAACCCGTTGTCAGCTCTCAACGCCCAGGCCCGTCGTGCGGGCCGTGGATGCTGCTTGGGGGCTTTCCTCGGTTGATTAATTCACTCAGACTTGTTCGCTCACAGCGGCGGCTTTCAATGCGCGGAAGAATTCGTTGTTCGCGTTCAACCAGTGCTCCAAACCAGGCTCCTCTTTGAACAGCATGGGTTGCCGGCCAGTGATAGCGGCGACGATCTCTTGGTGTTCGCGGATGCGCTTCTCGATGCCGCCTGCGCTACGGTCGATGACCTCTCTTACCCTTCTGAGTTGGAGGCGCGCCTCCTGAACTTCTTCGGCTAGATGCATACGGTGCTCATGCATCGCCTGACTGGATTGGTACTGCCGACGCACGGTGTATGCGAGGATGGCGATCGTAGCGAGCGCGATGGTGGCGAAAAAGATTGTCATATTTTTCCTCGGCAGTTAGCTTGGGAACTGGATGCGCTGCGCATCGCCAGCCACACCCACGATCCATTCGACGTTCTTAGTCCAAAGCTCGGCGGCAGAAATCTCGCCGCGCTCGAACTCGGTGACGGCAAATGGCCGGCACGAAGTCAGGTTCTCGTACCGCTCAAACGCCTCGTTTTGCTGCGCCGTCAGCTTGTTGCTGTAAATGCGTGCCATGTCGTTTTCCACTACTCGCGAGGATCGTTGAAGCCGTCTGACCAAGCGTCCGCTGCTTCCGACCCGCTTGGGTGCGGGTTGTCTGAAATCGACTTGCCAGACCAGAATGCATCTTGGCCGTTTTCGTGAATCTGCAAAAGGTCCATCGCAACTTCTCCCTAACTGGCCAGGCACCGTGCCCGACCCTCTCAATGCCGCTGCCCCGTCGATGCGGGGCGTCGGTACTGCTGTGGTTTTGGCTATGGAACGAAATTAGGTTGATGTACCGGATCTTCCGGGTGGCCACCACAAACGCGACACCAAAACACACCTTCTGCCGGTCGCTCCATCGGGTCCACCTGATGACCAATCATCACCCGATCTTCGTTGTAATGGAGCGGATTTAATGGCTGGGGCGGTGTCACGATCGCTCGCTTCTTCATGGCAGGTTTTCCTTGAGTGCGCGTTAGTGTCGCCGCGCTAGAACCATGACCGTTGTTGCGGCACAGCCCGCTCCGATTGCGGCAAAAGTCCAGTGCACGTCGAGGACCTTAAACATCAGGCTACCGGTAATTGCGGCACTGATCAGCGCATATACAATGTCTTGGATTTTCATCGTTTTCCGGTCTAGTTCGGTTCGTCGGTCAGGGGCGTCGCCCGGAGCTTTTCACCGTGTGGCAACCGCGCACTCCGCTCGTAATCGGCGTGAGTCTTCAAAGGTAGTACGGGCGATTCGTCGTTTGCCAAGTCTAAGACATAGCCACCAAAGGTTGTAATCTGGTGACGCCCGAACCCCTTGGATTCGACAGCACCGATTTCGCAAAGACGCGCCATGCGATCCTTTGTGACGTCGTGGCCACCGGAGCCACTGTCTTCGCAGCATTCAGCGAACCGCTTCAAAGCGGCCAGGTCGTCGGGCAAGAGAAAGTTTGTGTTTCGCATTATTTTTCCTCGTTGGCCAGGC